>OGOW01001632.1_pt1 | contig 19981 bp, 14 predicted proteins | sample 1552781 | NCBI WGS metagenome assembly OGOW01 (sample SAMEA2580145, study PRJEB22360) | human gut metagenome | biome: human gut; feature: human-associated habitat; material: faeces | place: Denmark | collected 2008/2010
GCAGGATCGTACGGTCGTAGGCCTCCGACACCGTATCAGCGGGAAAGCCCATCTCCGCCCACGCGGAGAGATACTTTTCCTCGCTCGGCGCGCTCGCGCGGCCCTGCATTTGCAGCGCCGCCATGTACTCAGGATACCTGCCGCGCAGGGCTTGCTCGCGCTTCATGTACTCGCTGGCCTTTTCGATGGAAAAGAGCTCCTTGCGCGCCCAGACGTAGCCCTCTTTTTCGATCTCGCGCATGTTGGGCAGCCGCCCCTCGCCGAACTGCTGCTCCTTTTTCGCGATGCAGTAGTTGACGAGCGTGTAAATGACGTCCGCGGGCAGACCCAGATTTTCGTACAGCCCTAACAGCTTCTTGACCGACGGGGTCGAGAGCGGACCGAGCTTGTGCTCCACCTCACGCAGAAGGCAGGCGAAGCGCCCGTCGCCCTCCAGCTTTCGCGCGATGTCCTCGCGCGTGTACTCGGGCGGCTCGCTGAGCTGCTGGGGCGGCGGAAGGGGCGCTTCCTCCTTCTTCTCCGGCGCGCCGACGAGCTTCATCTCGTAGAGCGCCTGCTCCGCCGCGCGAAGCCTCGTTTCGTCCCACTTGAGCTCGCGCGCGAGCTTGCCGGAATCCGCCGCGCCGCGCGCATGCAGGATGGCGAGGTACAGCAGCGCCGCGTCGCCGCTGCCACCCGCGATCAATCGCTTGACCGTCGCCGACGAGAGCGTGATGTTCTCCTCGGTACTCAAATGCAGCACATAGCCTGCCATGTTCCCCGCCCCCTTTCGCGCATTTTCGATTCCATTATTCTACATGAAATTTTCCCGTTCGTAAACATGAAATTTTTTGCTTCCCCCTTTTCACATTTTCACTCCCGTGTTATACTGTTAGAGATTATATGGGTGGAATTTGCCCTTTTTTGTGCAACGCCGAAGAAGAAAGGAGCACACAAATCATGGAAAACCGCATCACGATCTCCATCTGCGACGAGGAATACACCTTTGTCGCCGAGGAAGCCCCCTCCTATATGCAGAAGGTCGGCTCCTACGTCAACGACAAAATGAGCGAGCTGCTCGACGCTGCCAAGGTCGGCCGCACGGACGCCGCCGTGCTGACCGCCGTGAACATCACCGACGAGCTCTTCAAAGAGCGCGAGGCCGGCGACGCGCTGCGCCGTCAGGTCAAGCAGTACCTCGACGAGGCTTCTCAGGCCAAGAATGAGGTCAGCGAGCTCAAGCGTGAGATCTTCAAGCTCCAGCAGCAGAAAAAGTAAGCCTTGACGACAGAGCTGTTAGCGCCCGCGGGCGGGCAGGAGGCGCTTGTTGCCGCCGTGCAGAGTGGTGCGGACGCCGTGTATATGGGCTTTGGCGCGTTCAACGCGCGCCGCAGCGCGAGGAACTTCTCTGACGAGGAATTCCGCGCGGCGGTTTCTTATTGCCATTTGCGGGGCGTGAAGGTCTATCTGACGCTCAACACGCTCGTCACCGACCGCGATCTCCCCGCGCTTGCCGCGGAGGCGCGCACCGCGTCGGAGTGCGGCGTGGACGCGATCCTGGTGCAGGATTGGGGCGTTCTATCGACGCTGCAAAAAATCATTCCCGACGTGCCGCTGCACGCCTCGACGCAGATGAGCCTGCACACGCTCTCGGGCGTTCAGGAAGCGGCAAGGCTCGGCATGACGCGCGCGGTGCTCGCGCGCGAGCTTTCGCGCGGGGAGATCGCCGAAATCTGCGCGAATAGCCCCATCGAAATCGAAGCCTTTGTCCACGGCGCGCTGTGCATGTGTTACAGCGGCCAGTGTGAGATGTCTGCCGTCATCGGGCGGCGCAGCGGCAACCGTGGTGCCTGTGCCCAGCCCTGCCGCCTGCCCTACGGCTTTTCCGGCAGGGCGGACAGCCATCCGCTGAGCCTGAAGGACGCGAACCTCGCGCCCTTCGTGCCGGAGATGATGGACATGGGCGTCGCGTGCCTCAAGATTGAGGGGCGCATGAAGCGCCCGGAGTACGTCGCCGCCGTGACGGAGATCTACGCGCGTCTCCTGCGCGAGCACAGAGGGCCGACAAAGGACGAACAGAAAAAGCTCGCCCTCGCTTTTTCGCGCGACGGCTTTACCGAGGGATACTATCGTGGCGTGCGCGGACGCGAGATGTTCGGCACGCGGCCCGAAAACGCAAGATGGCCCGAGGACTGGTTCAGCGAGATTCGCGCGCGCTATGAAAAGGAAAATTTGCGGCTTGTGCCGCTCACATTGGAATGCACCATCCGCGCGGGTCAGCCGATGACCCTGACGGCGGAAGATGCAGACGGCCACCGCGTGACCGTCACCGGCGCAGTGCCCGAGGCGGCGCGAAACCGCGCGCTCACCGCGGAAGAGGTCGAAACGCGCCTCAAGAAAACCGGCGGCACGGCGTTTTCGGCGGCGCAGTGCGCCGTCGCACTCGACGGTGGCCTCGCCGTCAGCGCGGGCGCGCTCAACGCCCTGCGCCGCGAAGCGCTCGCGCTAATGGAAGCGCAGCGCACCGCTGTGCCGAAACGTCGCATATTCGACTTTGTTCCGCCAACAATCGTCAAAAACAGCGCGGACAAGCCGCTTTTGACCGTCTCCCTCCACAGGGCCGAGCAGCTGAGTGAGGAACTGATTGCGCTCGCTCCCGCGCGGGTATATGTGCCTGTCGAGCTGCTGCCCCAGCTTGCCCTTTCGCCACATCTCGGCAGAACCGAATTTTTCGCGGTGCTGCCGCGCATCTACCGCACGCAGGACGAGCCTATTTTGCGCGCGCTGCTCGAGGACGCCGCCAAAAAAGGCGTCATGGGCGTGTCGCTCGCCAACCTCGGCCATCTCTCGCTCGTGCGCGGACTCGATGCAGCGCTCCACGGCGACTGGGCGCTGAACGTCTACAACTCCGCCGCGCTCGCTTTCTGGAAAGAACAGGGACTTTCGAGCGCGTGCGTCTCGTTCGAGCTGCGCGACGCGCAGATTCGTGACCTCAGCAAGTGCCTGCCCTGCGAGGCCATCGTCTACGGCAGGCTCCCCCTCATGGTCACGGAGAATTGCCTGAATGCGAACGCGTTCGGCTGTCGATACTTTAAGGAACGCCCCACCTCCGTTCCCTGCGACGGCGCGTGTGCAAGCGCGCCGGAGCTCACCGACCGGCGCGGCGAGCACTTCCCCGTGCTGCGCGCGTGGGGCTGCCGCAGCGAGATCGAGAACGGAAAGATTCTTTATCTCGCGGACAAAGCGAAGGACTGGCAGTCGCTCGGACTGCGCTTTGCGCCGCTCCGCTTCACGACTGAGAGCGCCGCCGAGTGCGTCCGCGTGCTGCGCGCGTATCAGGGCGAGACGGTCGAAGCGCCGGAGAATATCACCCGTGGGCTCTTCTATCGCGGCGCAGAATGAATTCCAAATTGTAATTTTTATCTTAATTATACTTTTTATTATCAAATAGTGAGGCAATATCATGGCAATCGTTTTGGCATCTCAATCCCCGCGCCGTCAGGAGCTTTTGCAGCGCATCGGCGTGGAGGACTTCAAAACGCTCTCGCTTGACATCGACGAGAGCTATCCGGAAGGTCTTTCTCCCGAGGACACGGTGCGCTACATTGCAAAGAAGAAGTGTGACGCTGCCGCCGCCCTCTGCTCTCCCGACGATCTCATCATCACGGCGGACACGATGGTCTTTTTGGGCAATGACCGCCTCGGCAAACCGCGCGATGAGGAGGACGCGCTGCGCATGCTGCGCGAGCTTGCCGGCCGCGGCCACACGGTCTGCACCGGCGTGAGCGTCCGCCGCGGAGAGACGAGCGAGCTTTTCGCCGTGTCCACGCGCGTCTTCTTCCGTCCGGCGACGGACGACGAGATCCGCGCCTACATTAAAACCGGCGAGCCGATGGACAAAGCCGGCGCCTACGGCGTGCAGAGCCGCGGCGCGCTCTTCGTCGAGCGCATCGACGGCGACTTTTTCAACGTCATGGGTCTGCCCGTTGAGCAGCTTGGCTTAGTGCTCGCGCGCTTTGGCGTCAAGCTCCTCTAACCTCTCCCCTGCCCTACGATGAAAGGAGGGTAAGCCTTGAAAGAATTTTTCCGGGATTATAATATGTCTTCTTATCAAACACATCATCAAGTGTAGGCTCGCCTGCACCTGATGAATCGGTATTTGAAGGCTTAGATGCATTATTACCCTTTCCTATAGCCGGCGGGAAACTGTTCGCATTTCCGACAAGACCGGCTTTCTCCCTCTCCTTCTCCTCAAGGTACTGCTCATAGCTCATCTTATACTGCTTCACATTTCCCTGTGCCGGGTTCTCGCTCGAAAATTCAAGAATTCCTGTTGCAACACGGCTAATAAAATAGCGGTCATGTGACACGAAAAGTACAGTACCCTCGTACTCATTTAACATCTTTTCAAGAGCATCCTTCCCGACAATATCCATGTGATTGGTAGGCTCATCGAGAATCAGAAGATTAGGTCTTGTCTGAAGCATCTTACATAACGCAAGACGAACCTTTTCCCCGCCGGAGAGCTGTTCCATCTTCTTCTCGACTTCCTCACCTGAGAAAAGAAAGCCTCCGAGTGCGCTCCTTACTTCCTCGCGAAGATAATCAGGATATGCCTCACGGAAATTATCAAGCACAGTCTGCTCAGGGTCGAATTTTTCCATGACAGCCTTATGCTGGTCAAAATATCCCCATTCTACATTCTGCCCGAACTTAAATTCTCCTCCGAGCGCCGGTATCTCACCCACCAGTGTCTTTAAAAGAGTCGATTTTCCTTTTCCGTTTTCACCGATTATCGCAAGACGCTCCTTTTTCTGTAACAAAAATGTCACTGTACTTAGAACTTTGTCATATCCTATCTCAAGATTATTTGCATTTATTACATTCGTATAGCTCTCAATACGAGGAATATATCTTGCGTGAAATGCCTTAGTGTCAAAACGGTACGGCTTCTCAATCTTAACCATATGCTCTATAGCCATGCGCTTAGAGTGTGTCGCTGCAACCTTAGTCGGAGTATTCTTCCACTTCTCTATCCAGTCTGTAAGGCGCTTAATCTCCTTTTGCTGCTCCTCGTAGTCCTTCTCCTGCTTTATGAGGTCTTCCTCTTTGCGTTTCATAAATGCAGTATAATTGCCTGCATAGCGCTTGATATGGTGATACTCAATCTCATAGGTCACATCCGCCACCTTGTCGAGAAACATTCTGTCATGTGACACAAGCACAACCGCTCTGTCATATGTCTTAAGATATCCCTCAAGCCATTCAATAGTAGGCATGTCAAGATGGTTAGTCGGCTCGTCAAGAAGCATAATATCCGGTCTTGTAAGAAGCAGCTTGATAAATGCCACTTTCGTCTGCTGGCCGCCGGAAAAGCTTCCTACCGGTCTTTTTAAGTCTGAAAGTGCGAACCCAAAGCGCTGGAAAATCGTCTCCATGTCCTGCTTCCACGTATATCCGTGAAGTGCCTCCATCTTAGCCTGAATAGCCGCATATTCACGCAGAATAGACGCATCATCGGAGCCTTTCATATCTTCTTCAAGCTCATGCATGCGTCTCTCACACTCAAATATAGGTTCAAATACCTTTTTAATCTCGTCTTCAACCGTAATCTCTGTATCGCTAAAATTAATCTGTCTTAAAAAACCAATCTCCTGCTTACCGGCTGTCTCATATCCGCACTCCTCATCACTGTCTATATTGCTCATGCTGATATCATGTGCGATAAGCTTTAAAAGTGTGGTCTTGCCACAGCCGTTCCTGCCGACTATGGCAATCTTTTCATTATCCCTCACTTCGAAATTGATATCCTGTAAAATCACGTCACCGCCAAACTGTACATTGGCATGACTTATCCTTATCCTCATGGCTCCTCCCATCTATATGAGAGAAGCTTACCTGTAAAGCCCTTTCACAGCCGGATAAAGCTTTACAAAATGAGCATATCTCTCATCATATTTCTTCACTAGCTCCTTATCAGGCTCCACTGTGTCAACAACCTTGACGATTGCATCAGCAGCCTCCTTTACGGAAGCATACTCGCCACTTGCAACTGCTGCGAGCATGGCACCACCAAGTGCCGGGCCTTCCTCAGCCGCAATGACATCTACTTTGATATTTAAAACATTCGCTATAATCTTCTTCCATAGCGGACTCTTAGCTCCGCCGCCGCATATCTTGGTTCTGTCAATTTTGATTCCGAGGCTCTTGGCAACCTCAAATGAATCCCTGATTGCGAATGCCACTCCTTCTAATACCGCAAGCGTCATATCGGCTCTTGTTGTGTCAAGTGACAGACCAAAGAAACTTCCTCTTACAAGAGAATCATTGTGTGGCGAACGTTCTCCCATAAGATACGGGAGGAAGTATACACTGTTCTTGCCAAGCTTGTCAATGTTCTTCTGCTCTGCCGCATAGTCCTTCGTTCCGATAATCTCATCCATCCACCACTTATTGCAGGATGCGGCACTGAGCATACATCCCATAAGATGAAAATGTCCGTCAGCATGTGCAAACGAGTGAAGTGCATTGTGCTCATCAACGCCAAATGTATCGCTTGAGATAAATATTGTTCCCGATGTTCCCAGTGAAATATTACAGCTTCCGTTACCTACAGTGCCGGTTCCAACAGCGGCAGCAGCATTATCACCGGCTCCGGCAGCGACAATCACTTCATCGGAGAGACCAAGCTCTCGGGCAACCTCTGATTTCAATGTTCCTACCTTTTCAAAGCTCTCAAAAAGCTTAGGAAGCATCTCCTCCCTGATTCCGCAAATCTCAATCATTTCTTTTGACCAGCATTTATTCTTAACGTCAAGAAGAAGCATACCAGAAGCGTCAGAATAATCCGTACAATGTACACCGGTAAGCCTGTAAGCAAGGTAATCCTTCGGAAGCATAATCTTCCTGATTTTCGCAAAATTTTCCGGCTCATTATTTTTTACCCATAAAATCTTAGGGGCAGTAAAGCCTGTAAAAGATATATTCGCTGTGTAAGCGGACAGCTTATCCTTCCCAACCACATTATTGAGATAATCATTCTCCTGTATTGTCCTTCCGTCATTCCACAGGATAGCAGGTCTTATCACTTTGTCATTCCCATCAAGAATTACAAGACCATGCATCTGCCCTCCAAAGCTGATACCGGCTACCTTATCCGCATCAAAGCCCTTAATAAGCTCCTTCATTCCTTCTATTGACTTGTCATACCAGTCCTCCGGTTTCTGTTCCGACCACCCCGGATTAGGAAAATATAAAGGATATTCCTTTGAAACAACATTTAAAACCCTGCCTGCCTCATCCATAAGAAGAAGCTTGACTGCCGATGTTCCCAAATCTACACCAATATAATACATTTTACACCCTCCATTTCATTTACCGCTTTAAAATACCCCCACAAATATTGAAAATTCAACATTTATGGGGGCTGGCTGTCACCTAGACAAACTAAAAATTATTCATCCTATTAACAAAATGGATTCTCCGTAGGATATAACATACCCTTAGGCTGATTGAAATTGATATCCTCTACAGGAACTCCAAGATACTTAAATACTTCAAAAAGAGCCTTGCCATAGTGTCCGAATGCAACTGCTCCATGATGTGGGAAGTTCTTCTCAATAAGTACATGACGGTAAAAACGTCCCATCTCAGGAATAGCGAACACACCGATTGAACCAAATGAATGTGTGGCAACAGGAAGAACCTCACCCTGGGCTATATATGCGCGAAGCTTAGTATCTGCTGTGCTCTGTAAACGATAGAATGTGATATCACCCGGTACGATATCCCCTTCGAGTGTTCCATTTGTAACCTCGATAGGAAGTGATCTCGCCATGATAAGCTGATACTTCATCTCGCAGAATGAAAGCTTCTTAGATGATGTGTTTCCGCAATGGAATCCCATGAATGTATCATTTAGTGTATAATTGAACTTCCCCTTGATATCATTATCATAAAGCTCTGCCGGTACAGTGTTATTAATATCAAGAAGTGTTGTGGCATCCTCCGATACTACTGTTCCGATGAACTCACTGAGTGCTCCGTAAATATCAACCTCGCATGATACCGGAATTCCTCTTCCTGTCAGACGGCTGTTGACATAACATGGAACAAATCCGAACTGTGTCTGGAATGCAGGCCAGCACTTTCCTGCTATCGCAACATACTTTCTGTAGCCTTTATGTGCTTCTACCCAGTCAAGGAGCGTTAACTCATACTGTGCAAGCTTTTCAAGCACTTCCGGCTTCTTATTTCCTGCTCCGAGTTCAGTCTCCATGTCTTTTACAACCTCAGGTATTCTCGCATCGCCTGCATGCTTGTTAAAGCTCTCAAAAAGGTCAAGCTCGGAATTCTCTTCAATCTCTACTCCAAGGTCATATAAAGGCTTGATAGGTGCATTACATGCAAGAAAATTAAGTGGTCTAGGACCAAAGCTTATAATCTTTAAGTTGTTGAGTGCGTATACTGCCCTTGCAACAGGAAGGAAATCATGAATCATATCCGCACATTCCTCTGCGGTTCCGACAGGATACTCAGGAATATATGCCTTGATATTGCGAAGCTTCAGGTTATAACTTGCATTTAACATACCGCAGTATGCATCTCCACGGTTGCTTGAAAGTGTAGCAATATTCTCTTCACTTGCCGCAACGAACATCTTAGGGCCGTCAAAATGCTTGGCAAGAAGTGTCTCTGAAATCTCCGGGCCGAAGTTTCCAAGATATACACAGAGTGCATTGCAGCCTGCCTTCTTAATATCCTCAAGTGCCTGTACCATATGTATCTCACTCTCAACTATACATACAGGACATTCATATATATCCTTGCTGTCATACTTAGCTGCATATGCATCAACAAGTGCCTTTCTCCTATTTACTGATAAAGACTCCGGAAAGCAGTCTCTTGATACTGCTACAATTCCTACCTTCATTTCAGGAATGTTAATCATACATAGTCCTCCAATTCTGCCAGACGGCTGAAAAATATAATACTAAAAAAATATATATCCTATGTCAAAAATTGTGTAAAATTTAACATCGACATGCTTGTATTATATAACTTTGTGTCAAATTCATCAACCGCAAAAAGCAAGAATTGTGCAATTTCAACAGTTTTTTGCACATTTTATATAACCTGCACCGACTTTTTTCTTAAATCATGCAAAAGAAAGTCCCTACAGGATAATAATAATTATTATTACTATTATTTTGAAAGCTCCGTTATCCTAAAGCAGTTAAACAATGCTCCAGTTCTTTTCTTTCCTTCACAACTACCGGCCGCATTAAACTCATCCTGCTTGATTTCATGGCAGCAGAAAATTCCGTTTTTCACGCCTACCCAGCGGCCTGCCGTAGCTTCGTATGCTAAGACGTTCTCATAATTTGTACCGTCAAGACTGTAATCAAGATATATCTTGTTTCTGGTTACATTTTTTTCAACCATCGGCAATGACTCAACCCTGTTTCTGAAAAATACCTTCTCCACAGTGCTGTCAATATTGGCAAGCTCCACCACCTTATCCTCTGAATAAGCCTTCTCGTTTTTAAATGTCTGGCTTCCGGAAACAGATATAATGCTAAGACTGCCTTCTCTCCTTCTTATGGCAGCTGCCCCATAATCAACGCCCAGAGAAACCATTCCCGCAACGCTTCCTTCCTCTAGCGTGGCACACATAAGCTCTGTGACAGCCGAAAACTCCGGTGCAATCCACTTCTGCAAAAGCAGGTTAGGTACATCAGCAATCGATGTGCTCTCCGGCTTCTCAACCGGATAAAGCTCTATTCCATGTCCTGTCATGCTGTACCATCCATCCAAATGATTGGCATTCCATTGCCACTGAAGTCCAAGCCTGTCACCTGTAAAATCATCGGACGCATCAGGAGCATATATATCGGCAAGGTTATTTTCGTGTCTGAAATTCTCTGCCGCTTCCACTGCCTGCTCTCCGATATCAGGTTTTCTATGCTGCCTGACAGGCTGACCGGCATCAGCATTTATCTGTTCGCCCATAACCGGCCAGTCATTTATCCATTTTACAGGCTGAAGATGAACAATTCTTCCTGCTGCGTATACATCCTGAAAATGCAGGAAATAATCCTCTCCTGTCTGCGTGTCAAGCCATGCACCCTGATGAGGTCCATTCACGGATGTATCTCCCTGAACCAACACATTTTTATACTCATAAGGTCCCCAGATGTTCTTAGAACGCATCACAACCTGCCATCCCGGCTTAACTCCGCCGGCAGGTGCCATTATATAATAATAACCGTTTCTCTTATACAGCTTTGGACCTTCAATAGTAACCTGGTTGTTCTCATTGCCGTCAAAAATATGCTTTCCTTCGTCAAGCAGCGCTGAACAATCCGGTTTCATCTGCGTAAGATGCAGAATACTCTTAAATCCTATACGGCTCTTTGCAAAGGCGGACACCATGTAAGCTTTTCCATCATCATCCCAGAACGGACACGGATCAATCCAGCCCTTCCCTTCAAATATCGCATGCGGTTCCGACCATTCTCCCCACGGATTTTTGGTTTTGGTTACAAATATTCCTTCGTCCGGCATCGGGAAGAAGATAATAAACTCACCATCATGGTAACGGATTGCCGGAGCCCACACACCGCAGCCATGCTGTGGCATTGCATATCTCTCGTATGGAATATTTTTTATCGCATAATTAATAACCTTCCAGTTTACCAAATCCTTAGAATGAAGAATCGGAAGTCCCGGAGTATTGCAAAATGATGACGCAGTCATAAAATAATCATCACCAACCCTGATTGCATCCGGATCAGAATAATCAGTATATAAAATCGGGTTTTTATAGTTTCCGTCGCCTAAATCAGCATACCAGTTGAACTCGCGCTCTTCCATGCTATTGTCTCCTTTTAGTATCATCCTTCATTAATCTATATTTTCTTGATTATTTTCTGCACATCATCTCGTGTTCCGACAACAAGAAGATGCACATCTTTTTCAAAAATATAATCTGCTTTAGGCATAAGCGATGTTCTGTCATCACCTGATTTTGTTCCCAGAATATTGACATTATATCTGCTTCTGAAATTAAGCTCCTTTATGGAGTGACCAACCCATTCCTTCATAACCGGAATCTCATATACGGCATAGTCACCGCCAAGCTCTATATAATCAAAAATATTGTCCGAGCTATAGCTTACCGCAAGCTTCTCCGCAATATCCCTGTCAGGATATATGACTTCATCCGCACCATTTCTTAAAAGAAACTTAGCATGGATATCCCTAGTCGCTTTGCTGACCACATATCTTGCTCCCATCTCCTTAAGAAGGCTTGTAATCTCAAGTGAGCTTTGAAAATTCGTGCCTATGCATACGATGCACATATCAAAATTCCCGACACCGAGAGTCTTTAAAACCTCCTCATTGGTACAGTCACCAATCTTTGCACTCGTAACAACCGGAAGCAGATCCTCCATTTTAGCCTGGTCAGTGTCTACAATCATAATTTCACTGCCCTGCATCGCAAGATTAGTCGTGATATGATGTCCGAACCGTCCCATTCCGATGATTAAAAATGATTTCAAAATATATTCCTCCCTTATCTTAACCGATATTTATCTCTTCCTCCGGCTGCTGAAGCGGAACAACCCTCTTATTCTCCGAGAAGGACAAAGCAAAGGATAAGCTTCCTATTCTTCCGCAATACATTAAAAGAATAATAACTATTCTTGATACTGTGCCTAACGATCTGGTTATTCCTGTTGTCATTCCGACAGTACTTATACCCGAAATAACTTCAAAAAGCACATCCGAAAAGCCAAGCTCCGGCTGCTGTGCAAAGATTACCATTGCACCTGTAATAAACAGAAGCATATTAAAGCCAATTACCAGTGCCGCCTTTCTTACTACATCCTCCTTTAGTCTTCTGCCGAATACATCTATTCCATACTTTCCGCACATTGTTGTCCAAAGATATGCAACCATGACGAAAAGTGTTGTTGTCTTAGCTCCGCCCGATGTCGAACCCGGACTTCCGCCTATGAACATGAGAATCATTGTAAGAAGCTTAGATGCCGGTGTCAGCGCACCTGTATCGACAGAATTCATGCCTGCCGTTCTTGGTGTAACGCTTGAAAAAAACGCTGCCTGAAACCTTGTCGGCGCATTCATTCCAGCCATCGTGTTATTCCACTCAAATATAAGGAACAGGATTGTTCCTGCGACAAGAAGAGAAGCCGTGACAGCAAGAACAATCTTCGAATGCAGTCTGTATCTTTTTATATTGAGCTTATTCTTAGATATATCATCCCACACAACAAATCCAAGTCCGCCTGTGATGATTAATGCACTTATGGTAAGATTGATTGTCCAGTCACCTTCAAAACCGCAAAGTGAATTGTATTCACCATAACATCCAAGCAGGTCAAAGCCTGCATTGCAAAATGCCGACACAGAATGGAATATCCCATAAAAAACCGCCCTTGCAGGGCTCATGATAAAAGCAAAGCGTATAGACAGTATCAGTGCACCTATCCCTTCGAATATCAGTGTGCCGACTATCATCTTCTTAGTCAGCCTGACTATTCCTCCAATCTGAAGAGTATTCACGCTCTCCTGCATAAGTCCTCTGTGCCTTAACGAGACTCTGCGTCCAAGCAGCAAAGCAATTATAAGTCCTATGCTTATAAAACCAAGTCCGCCTACCTGAATCAGGCAGATAATCACTATCTGACCAAAAACCGACCAATGCGTATATGTATCAACAACAACAAGTCCTGTCACACAGCTCGCACTTGTCGCAGTAAACAAAGCATCCAAAAAGCTTGTCGCATTACCGTCCCTTGATGAAACAGGAAGCATTAAAAGCAATGTTCCCAAAATAATGATTATTAAAAATCCAAGGGCAATAAATTGCACCTTGGATATTCTTTTTTTGCCAAACATTATATAACCCCTTCTGAAAGTATTCTCTTACAAACAAGAATGTCCTTTAATCATTTTACTCTGATTTAAATATTGTACTAACTCTAATATTATATACTCGTTGAGATAAGCTTAGCATCATATCCTGCTGCCTTAAGCCCCTCTATAATCTGTGCTCTGTGCTCCTCGCCAAATGCCTCCATAGTAATCTTAAGTTCCACGGCAGCATTACGGTTAATGCTTACAAACTGATTGTGCTCAAGCTTAATTACATTACCCTTCTGCTCAGCTATCACACCGGCAACTCTCGCAAGCTCACCCGGCTTATCAGGAAGAAGTACCGATACAGTGAATACTCGTCCTCTGGCAATAAGACCGTGCTGGACAACTGATGACATTGTTATGATATCCATATTACCACCACTTAATATGGATACAACCTTCTTTCCCTTCACATCGAGATGCTTTAAGGCTGCTACAGTCAGAAGTCCTGAATTCTCGACTATCATCTTATGATTCTCTACAACATCAAGGAAAGCTACGATAAGCTCCTCATCCTTGATTGTTATTATATCGTCAATATTTTTCTTGACATAAGGGAAAATCTTGCTTCCCGGTGTCTTGACAGCCGTACCGTCAGCTATTGTGCTGGCACTTGGAAGTGTAACAACCTTTCCTGCCTTTATAGACTCCTGCATGCAGTTAGCTCCTGCCGGTTCAACACCAATTACCTTAATCTTAGGATTTAAAAGCTTGGCAAGAGTTGAAACACCTGTCGCAAGACCGCCTCCTCCGATTGGAACTAATATGTAATCTACTGTAGGAAGCTCCTTTATAATCTCCATTGCGATACTTCCCTGACCTGTTGCAACATCATAATCGTCAAAAGGATGAACAAATGTAAGTCCTTCCTCCTTAGCAAGCTTAAGTGCATACTCACATGCCTCATCATATACATTTCCGTAAAGCACTACCTCTGCTCCATAGCTCTTTGTACGGTTAACCTTCATAAGAGGTGTTGTGACAGGCATAACTACAACTGCACGGACACCATAGAGCTTTGCTGCATACGCAACACCCTGTGCGTGATTTCCTGCTGATGCCGTTATAAGTCCCTTCGCCCTCTCCTCATCAGATAAAGTGCTTATCTTATAGTAAGCTCCTCTTACTTTATATGCACCTGTATACTGAAGATTCTCAGGCTTAAAATAAACCCTGTTTCCTGTAAGGTTGCTGAAATACTCGCTGTATACAAGCTTAGTTTCAAGTGTAACCTTCTTTACTATCTCAGCCGCTTCCTCAAATTTTTCCAATGTAAGATAATTCTCGCTCATTTCGTTACGCTTCTTTCTTCCTAAGATTTAATTACATTATCCGTTATATCAGATTTGCTCCGGAATGTCAAAGAGTGCATTGACAAAATCCTGTGAGTTGAATTTTTGCAGATCGTCTATATGCTCACCGACACCGATATACTTTACAGGGATGCCGTATTCAGCCTGAATTGCAACTGCAATACCACCTTTGGCTGTTCCATCCATTTTGGTGAGAATAATTCCGGTGACATCGGCAGCCTCCTTGAATTCCTTTAACTGTGAAAGCGCATTCTGACCTGTCGTTCCGTCAAGTACAATAAGATTCTCTCTATATGCCTCCGGCATTTCCTTATCTATTATACGGTTTATCTTTTTTAACTCTTCCATAAGGTTTTTCTTATTGTGGAGTCTTCCTGCTGTATCGCATATGATTACATCGGCATTTCTTGCCCTTCCTGCTGAAATAGCATCATATATAACGGCTGCCGGGTCAGAGCCTTCGCTCTGCGAAATAATATCAACGCCGGAGCGGTTAGCCCATTCTGTAAGCTGCTCGATGGCTGCTGCCCTGAAGGTGTCAGCAGCCGCAAGCACAACCTTCTTTCCCTGAGCTTTAAGCTGTGCTGCAAGCTTGCCGATAGATGTCGTCTTCCCGACTCCGTTTACACCTATTACAAGCACTATCGACTTGCGGTTCTCGAATTCGTAAGCGTTCTCGCCTAAATCCATCTGTTCCTTGATTGTATTTATAAGAAGCTCCTTGCACGCTGCCGGCTCTTTTATATGATTTTCTTTTACCTTCTCTTTGAGATTTTCAATTATCTCCTCAGTTGTGTTGACACCAAGATCTCCCATTATGAGAGTCTCTTCGAGTTCTTCATAAAAATCATCATCAATCTTTGAAAAACCTGAGAAAACATTGTCTATTCCATGCACAATATTATCTCTGGTCTTTGTAAGACCTGACACAAGCTTTTTAAAAAAACCTGCCATTATTTAATCCTCCTTCTTATCAGACTGCATGTTGCTAAGCCTGCTTGGGCTTATCGTCTAACTGATCCTCTATAAGATCAACCGATACAAGTGTTGACACGCCCTTTTCCTGCATTGTTATTCCGTAAAGTCTGTCGGCAGCCGCCATTGTACCTCGTCTATGAGTTATGACGATAAACTGCGTATTTTTAGTGAGCTTATGCAGATACTTGGCATATCTGTCAACATTAGAATCGTCAAGTGCAGCCTCAATCTCATCTAAAAGACAGAACGGTGATGGCTTAAGATTCTGGATAGCAAACAATAGTGATATCGCAGTCAAAGCCTTTTCACCGCCGGAAAGCTGCATCATATTCTGAAGCTTTTTTCCGGGTGGCTGTGAAATAATCCTGATTCCCGCTTCAAGAATGTCCGCATCCTCCTCAAGCTCAAGTGTTCCCCTTCCGCCACCGAACAATTCCCTAAAAACCTTGTCAAACTCAACCTTGATATCCTGAAATTTCTCAATGAACTGATTTCTCATTCCGGTATCAAGCTCTTCAATAACCTTGATAAGCGTATCTCTGGCTGTAATGAGATCGTCATGCTGAGTCTTTAGGAATGTATACCTTTCAGACACATCTTTATAATCCTCAATCGCATTGACATTGACATCGCCCAGCTTTTTTATATCCGCTTTCAATGAATTTATATTCTTTCTGAGAATATCCGAATTCTTCATTTCTTCGTCACGAAGCTCGGCAGCACGGATAAGAGTAAGCTCGTATTCATTCCACATATAATCTATGCGCTCATCTCTTGTCGACTCAATTCTCTCAATCTTTCCCGAAAGTCTTAGGCACTCCTTGTCAAGCTCATTGATACGTCCTGATATCTCTTCTCTCCTGTCAAAGAGCTCACGCTGTTTTTCCTGAACTTTGTCTCGACAAAGGCGCTCATCCTCGGTGAGCTTGGCATATTCAGCGATTTTTTTCTCCGCCTGGACTATTGTCTCACTGATTTTTGCTATATTATCCTTCTTTTCATTTATCTCGTCACCTGCTGACCCAAGACTTTCCTTAATCTCTTCTGCTTCCTCGTTGAGCTTTGAAATCTCTCTTAAAACACGCTTTATATTTTCTTCCGCATAATTATCCTGCTGCGTAAAGTTAGAAAGCTTGATATGAAGGTTCTGTGACTCTGAATGCTTTAATGCAAGGTCATTTTTTTTCTTCTCGATATCCGTATTGGAATTATTAATCTTTTCGGTAAGCTCCTTATCAATTCTCTCCGATTCCGTAAGTGCTGCCTTGCATGCATCAACCTCGGCATTTATCTGAGTTATCGTATTTTCAATCTCGTCAGATTCACGCCGGCTGTTCGAATAAGCTCTTTTTAACTCCTCCTGCTTCTTAGCTGCCGTTTCACAATTCATGGCAGCAGTATTTTCCGCGAGCTGCTTATCCTGTATCGCTGACTTAATCTGTTCTATCTCAGTTCTTAGACTGCCAAGCGTCTCTTTTTTTGACGCAAGCTCTGCTTCGGAATTTTTAAGCTTTGTCTCATTCTGCGATATCGAAGCTTCCAATTCTTCTATCTCTCTGCGGCGGCCAAGAAGATTACTGCTGTTCTTAAACGCACCTCCGGACATTGAACCGCCTGGACTTAACATATCACCCTCAAGTGTGACTATTCTAAGCGAATGTCTGTACTTTCTCGCTATCGCCAGCGCATTGTCGATATGGTCTACAACAAGAATCCTTCCGAGAAGATATCTCGCCAATTCATCGAACTCTCTGTCACACTCGACAAGCTGGTTGGCAAAACCTATTGCGCCTTTTTCTCCGGTAAGTGCAGAATCTGCCTTGACATCTCTCCCGCTTATCGCTGAAAGAGGAAGAAAAGTGGCACGTCCGTATTTATTCTGTTTCAGGAAAGCGATAAGCTCCTTCGCCGTGTCCTCATTATCTGTAACAATGTTCTGAATGCTTCCGCCAAGAGCTGTCTCTATAGCTGTCTCATACTGCTTCTTGGTCTTTATGATATCCGCAATAACGCCGACAATGCCCTTATTGCTCTCCTTGCGCTCCATCACTCTCCGGATGCTGTTGCCGTAACCATCGTATCTTTCAGTGATGTTTCTGAGCGATTCGAGTCTTGAAGTCTCGCCCATAACAATGCGGTTAAGCCCATTTATGTCATTGTTAAGCTTATTGATTGCATCACGGACAAGAAGCTGATTTTTCTCCTTATCGGAAAGGCTCTCCCCTAATGATGTCAGTTCTTCCCTTACTGTATTAAGCTCCTTTTGGAGCATGTCAAGACTCTGCTTCTGTGTATCTTCTTCGCTTTTACAGTTGATAAGCCGCCTTGTAAGCTCAGATTTACGGATGTTGACCTGCTCAAGAAGTGTTACATTCTTTTGCAGCTTCGCTTTCATCTGACCACGCTCGTTAAGATTGTCTATAATGTCATTTTTACAGCCTTCAACCGCCGTTTCAAGCTGCGTAATCTCATCGCCGAGTTTTTTTACCTGCAAGTCCATCTCGCTGCATTCTGACTTCATATCATCAAGGTGGTCTGTCAGCTTAAATCTGTCAGCTATAAGTCTTTTCTTTTCTTCATCATAATCTAACAGACGCTCATTTATTGCATCAAGCCGCCTGTTAAACTGCTCGTCACTCGCAAGCACAGACTTAATCTGTTCATTTAACAGGTCTATCTGGCTTGAAAGCCTATTCTTATCTATCTGTGCCTGATTCGCAATGCCGCTGTTTTCCTCAATCGTATGATTTAAATCTGCAAGCTTTGCTTCGTTCACATCATATTCCACGCCTGACTTTTCAAACTCGCCCTGCGCTGCCTTTAATTCCGTATCCGCTACAGAAAATGCTTCGTTGAACTTCTCAAGCTCTGCTTTAAACTCATCCGCCTCAATAAGAAAAAGATTCACATCATTCTTCTTAAGTTCATCTCGAAGTCTTAGAAACTGCTTAGCCTTCTCTGCCTGATGTTCGAGAGGACCTGCCTGCTTTTCAAGCTCTGCTAAAATATCGTTCACGCGCACAAGATTGTTGCTCTCATCGTCAAGCTTCTTCTGTGCCGCTGCTTTTCGCCTTTTAAACTTCACAATCCCTGCCGCTTCGTCGAAAAGCTCCCTGCGCTCTTCAGGTTTGCCGCTTAGTATTCTGTCAATCTGACCCTGACCGATGATGGAATAGCCTTCCTTGCCGATTCCGGTATCATAAAACAGCTCATTAATATCCCTGAGCCTGCAAGCCGAGCCGTTCATAAGATATTCGCTCTCACCTGAGCGGAATACCTTTCTTGTAATAGTGACCTGATCAAAGTCAATCGGAAGGGCATGATCCGAATTGTCGATAGTTATAGCCACCGATGCATAGCTCACAGGTTTACGAAGCTCCGTACCGGCAAAAATGACATCCTCCATCTTGCCGCCTCGAAGCTGCTTGGCACTCTGCTCACCGAGCACCCACCTTACTGCATCTCCTATATTGCTTTTACCGCTTCCGTTAGGCCCTACAATACCTGTTATGCCATTGTGAAATTCAAATACTAACCTGTTGGCAAAAGACTTAAATCCCTGTACCTCTATGGATTTCAAATACATAATTTTAATATCCTTATTTCTGCTGTCTTATTTTTAAAATAGCATTGTATGCTGCTGCCTGCTGTGCAGCTTTCTTGGTATGTCCTTCACCTTCACCGATCACATTCTTGTCACACTTGACAATAGCCGTAAAATGCTTGTCATGGTCAGGACCACTCTCACCTGTAATCTCATATTCCGGTTCAAAGCCACTATCCTTTTGAAGAAGCTCCTGTAATATTGTCTTGCTGTCATAGAACAGCTTTTTATTGTCTATATCATCGAGAATGAACTTTCTGATATAATTCTGCGCCGGCTCAAATCCACCATCACGATATATAGCTCCGATAACTGCCTCCATCGCATCTGATGTTATGGAATCTCTGTTTCTTCCTCTGGTATGCTCTTCTCCTTTGCTTAGAAGTATCCACTCACCAAGCTTAATCTGCCTGCTGCACAGTGCAAGTGTCGGCTCACATACTATGCTCGCACGAAGCTTTGTAAGCTCCCCTTCTGTCTTATCAGGATATTTTTCAAAAAGATAGTCGCTGACTGTAACTTCAAGTACCGCATCGCCTAAGAATTCAAGGCGCTCATTGCTCTGATTCTTAAGTCTTTTAATCTCATTACAGTATGAGCTGTGTGTGAGCGCTCTTTCAAGCAGTCTCTTGTTTTTAAACTCATAACCAATAATCTTCTCAAATTTTTCTAACTGTGTATCAGTCATAGCTCTACTCCATGCGCCTCCGTTTTTTTATGTTAATTCACTCATTAAGAAAAAGAGCCCACCTATGATGGGCTTCTTTTCTTAATAAAATCTAAGCTTATCTGCTCTTATTAGTTAAGTGCGTTCTTAATCTGCTCAACAGCATCTGCTACAGTTGAAATATTTTCAGCAGCATCATTAGGAATCTCAATATCAAACTCCTCCTCGATACCCATGATAATCTGGAAAATATCCAGGGAGTCGGCACCTAAGTCATCGACAAATGTGGTAGCCATAGTGATGTCCTCTGTATCCACATTTAATACCTCTGCAATAATTCCCTGTAATTTCTCAAATTCCATAACTCAAATCCTTCCTCTCTTAAAATATAAATATTATTTTTCAGGCTTTCCGTTATCGGAAGGCTCTGTTTTTAAGCTGACGCCCAAACTTTCTTTTATCTTTTCATTGATCCGCTGCTTTGTAAAGGTCTCA
>OGOW01001636.1_pt1 | contig 19960 bp, 17 predicted proteins | sample 1552781 | NCBI WGS metagenome assembly OGOW01 (sample SAMEA2580145, study PRJEB22360) | human gut metagenome | biome: human gut; feature: human-associated habitat; material: faeces | place: Denmark | collected 2008/2010
GCAGCAAAGATAATATTTTTCATTCAACCCACCTTACGCTGTATTGGTGGTTTACTCACCGATCACAACCTCGGCGAACTTAGGCTTGCTGTTGTTGAATGTTTTCCTGCCTTGTACCATAATTTGATGTTTTTAAATTCACGGTGCAAAGGTACAAAACTTTTCCTATGTACACAATACGGCTTTCACCAAATAGTTACCTTGTAAAGGAAATTATTCTTATTCAGCACACCTCACGCTGTATTGGTGGTTTACCCATGCATCTTCACTACACTCACTTCAATATCGCAACATGCTTCTTGTCACACCAACTCTTTATTCTATCATATAATCCCGTCTTCTTTGCAATTTCCAATGTAAATGATTGGCAAATCACATCACGAAGATCACGCATGGACACTTGCTTGTTATACTTATGTCTCAATATTCCCGACAACCGCAGAACTACATCATGTCCATTACTCAATTTGTGAAGCGCTTCCACATCTGTCTGTTTATCGTTCTTTGTTAGAAACTTAGCAAAAGATCGCGATGGAAATATTTTGGGTGACGACTTTGTTGGTTCTACATATTGGGTAACTGTATTCTCTGTCAACTCACATCCGTGAGACAAAGATACAAGATCTATAGGTTTAAAACGATACTTGAATTTTCTTTTGGAGTTATACCACTTCAACATGGAAAGATTATACACTTCCTTTTCTGCTACTAATACTAGGTCTTTGCCATATAATTGTCGATTAGTTATCTTTTTAAATGCTTTGGGCATTACGTCTTTATTGGATAGCATCTGCATTTCAGCGTCGTGATAGTCAGTAAAAAACAAATTGTCATCATCTCTCAAAGGCCTATTCATAAATCTAAAATCACTATCCAATATCGAAATAAACTTCTTGCCAAGTTCTTTTTCCAATGTCCAATGCTGCTTTTCAACATTTTCACAACCATTGCAATCCTTGAAATCAACTTTGTCCTCGTCTAGAAAGACAGAATATACAGGAACATCATCAACCCCTTCTACCAGCACGAGCAGCTTTTCGATTGTCTTCTTGTCTGACTTATGAGCAAGAATCGCCTCTCGTGCCGGAATTGCAGACTCTTCAACTATCGCTTTCAGACTCTTGAACACTACCATTTTCACAAAGATCATACGTTAATTCCCAGTATCCATGAATAAAAGCTGGCGAGTGGGTTGCTATTATTATCTGACACTGTGTTGTTTTTGCAATTCTAATATAGTCTTCCAACATTTCTTGCAACCATGCCATGTGCAAAGAGTTTTCAGGCTCGTCTATCAAAAGAATATTTTTATTGTCCAAACCAAAAACAAGATTGTGGCAAAGAACTAACAGATTCTGTTCACCACTTGACAACTTTCGTATAGGTATTTCGTGCCCATCTAGTCCAACGACCTGCATTTTGTCGTCTTTAAACAGAAGCTGCTTATAAGACAGGTGCTTGCCAGACACCATTTTGTCAAATGTAGATAGCTTGTCGTAATACGGTTCAATTGACGATAGCTTTTTATCAAGGTCCGTCAAATACAACTTCAACACCTCGTTGTAATGCACACCTAAATTCGACACTACCTCCAACTCACCTACCAAATCATATTTTTTATATTTCTCTATCTTTTGAATTACATCTCGATATATTTGTTCTTTCTTGATGTGCTTCACTTTATTAGTCGGTTTTATATCAGAAAGGCGCTTCACAAAAGTACCATCGATTTTAAGGCTTGCCACATTATATGCTTTCTGCGCCTCTGAATAAAAACTACTGATCCTTTTCTGAATATCCTCGACTGTTTTCGAGTATTCTGAAGTATTACTCTGTGTTTTTTTGGCAACAAGGCGTTGTTCTTCTATCATAACACAGTTCTGATTCTGCAAAAACTCAGGCATCAATAGTACCTTTTCTTCTACAAAAGCAACAACCTCCTCGTCCCGAGTATTTTCCAGATATTCATCCAACCTCGAAACATCAAACTGCCTAATGGCAGGAATAGATCTACTTAGGAAATGGCGGACAGCCACAGCGTCTATCACCAGGCTTTCCCTAGGCGAAGCTGATAACATATAGAATTCAAACGTTACGTCGCCATAACCTCGCCCATCCATTGTGGGCTTATTTATCAAGATTCTGTGCCATTCATCAAAACAGACCTCTATTCGGCTAAATGGAAGCATATAGAAGTACCATAGCTTCAAAGAACACAGGTGATTGATAATCTGCAAAATGGTCGTCTTTCCAAATCCATTTGGGCCTGTAAGTATCAACACATTAGGGGCTTTCGTAAAATCGATTTCGTAACTATAGATATAGTAAAGTTTCTCTATTTTAATTGATTGTATCATGACTGGTAAAAATCTATATTCATCTCAACTTATCAACTATTTCATTTGGACAACTACCAAGAGTTACAACAACAAGGTAGACCAAGCTCACGTGTATCTTACTCATTTTTTCTACCTAAAAGTATGTGTGCATAGCTCCGCAATCATTATTTCCACGATTCACGCGAACATGCCCCACCCACAGCCTCACTCTTTATTGTTTTTTATTATCCTCGCAGGATTCCCCGCAATGATCACATTGTCGGGGAACGTGCCACTCACAACACTTCCAGCACCAACCACGACGTTCTTTCCCAATGTCGTACCTTTTAATATAATGGAGTTGGCGCCGAGGAAGCAGCCCTCCCCTATCACGACGGGGCGCTTTTTCAGAAGACCAAGCTGCTCCACAGGGTACAACTCACTATAAGGTATCGGATGAAAAAACATCTTTTAGTGCTTTGTTTTCAATGCTTCTAAATCACTCCATCGTATATATAAAGTCAGGCTTCTCACACTTACCCAACACCCACTCATATACTTTCATTGTCTTCTTGGCAACAGATGGAGCTGAAAAACGGTTGACAATGCACTCACGGCTTTTCTTGCCAAGTTCATGACGTTCATCGTCACTCAGATTCATAGCCTCCTGAAGTGTGCTCTTCAAGTTCTCTACACTTAAATCTATCCACCATCCACAGTTATCCTCTGATAAACAACTCCAAGGAGCGTTTTTTGTTGTAATCACCGGGCACTCACACATCATAGCTTCTGCCACTACATTACCAAAGTTCTCATTGAGGGTTGGCAGGATAAAAAGATTTGAGTCTTGATACTTACGCATTTTTGCCTCTCCTGTCACAGGACCAATAAATTTAATACTGCCTGACAGTCCAAGACCGTTAACCTTGGACTGGAGCGTATCTATATAATCTTTTGGGTCACTATTACCAGCTATGTGCAACTCCCACTGATTAGTAAGACTTGTATCGAGTTGCTTCCATGCGTCAATCAGATATTCGATTCCTTTGATGGGATTGATGCGAGAAAGGAACAACAACACTTTCTTCTCACCATGGTTGTGCACCACTTTCTTAGGAAAAGCATCCAGCTCTATACCATTTGGTATAATAGCCACAGGTACCTTGCTTCCGAGTGTACGAATGCTGTCACGCTCTTGCTCTGAAGTAGCAATAATACATGCCGCATTGTCGACGATTTTCTTTCCATATAAACGCCATGCTATCTGCTTCTTTATTTTTTTTATCTTATCATAGTTAATTCTTGCAATCTCGGTGTCTCCACGAGGGTTTATCACATAGGGAATATTATGTTTAAGTCCATATTTAGCAACATACAAGTTAGATGGCATCCACACTCCATGAAAATGTAAAACATCAGGCATATCACTACATGAATTTAGATATTTTTTCAAGTTAGTTGCCCACGAGTGTTGATAGCAATTCACTGGATTTTTCAGATAGACCATCTCGACCCCTGCAGCAACAAGCCGCCCTTCATAAGGCTTACTTGCTTCATATACAACGAAACTAACATTAGCACCCCTATCCTGCACACCAATGCACTGAATTGGTACACTATAAGTAGGTCCTCCAAATCGTGGATCAAGTGATCCATATAGTAAGAAATGACGGATTTTCATTACGCAAACAAAGGTTTTAAGGCTCCTACGAATTTCTGTTTTTCGACAGAGATATTATAACCCTATAAGAAAGCTGGGATATTGCCAGTCTATTCATCATGGTTAGTCGTGCAATAAAGAGCATTATGGGAGTGATGGAACATATTAATATACGCTCCAGCCAGATTGGAGTAGAGAAGAAAGAGAACTGCAAGCTCACCACTTTGCAGGTAGTCAACCTCCTCATGCTCTTCACGTTCTTCGTTGTCAAGAATGCGAGTCGATACTCAAACTCGACCTTGAGTAAATTGTTCAATTGTGATAAAGACATATTCTATCGTTTTATGAATGATGGCAATGTCAAATGGCGCAAGTTACTGTATGCAATGAATCTTCAGTTGACAAAGAAGATATCAAGCAGCACAACTGTTCATCATGACAAGCCGGCTTGTTTGATTATTGATGATACTGATGCGCCTAAGACTGGTATGAAGACTGAACTCATAGGAAGAATTTGGTCTCATGTTCATCAAAAGAGCATCCTTGGTTATAAGTGTCTTACCATGAGGTTGTCCGAGGGAGTTAGCCAGCTCTTTCTCGATTTCTCTCTTCATGGTGAGGAGGGAAAAGACAAGCAAAAGGTTCAGGGACTTACTGATAAGCAGCGTAAAGCTCGCTATACCGAGAGCCACGAGGGACAGGCGGTAAAGGAGCGTGTGGACGAATACCTGATGAAGAAGACAGACAAGGCCATAGATATGGTCAAGTATGCCATCAAGCGAGATGTTCGCTTTGATTACTTGCTCGTAAATAGCTGGTTTACAAACACTATGCATGTGCGTCATTTGCTTTTAGAGAAATAATAAATTGATACTAAATTAACTAAATATACAATTGAATATGTAAGACTAACTCCAAGTAAAAAAGTTGAAATTGTCAACAATCTATTATTACACAAGAAAGCTAACAATGCTACAGACAACATGAACATAATTTGAATTATTAATTCAAAATTTTGTTTATTACAGACTACTAATCCTGTATTAATTGCAGATGAAACAAATCTAACAGCAAACATCGGAGCCAAGATTCTTATCATAAATCCAGCCATTTTGTATTTTTCGCCATAAATAACAGGTACTAATATTGGAAACAAATAATACATAACAAAAAAAAGCACAACTGCTATAATCATCAAGAACCCCAATGTCTTCTTTGTAGATTCATTAAACGTTCCTTTTATCGCATATTCCTTCGAAGCCTCACTAAAATATACTTTCGAGACATTCCCACTTATAACTGACAAAGGTAATCCTAGAACAGCAAATGAGATTGCATAAATTCCTAACATTTCTAACCCAAAATATTTACCAACAATAAGACTAATTAAAGAGTATGAGCCTGCATTCATTAATGCAGCTGGTGCACTATAATATAGTTGTCTTTTATGAATTTTATAAGCTTCTTGAACACACTTCCATTGTACTGAAATTATGGGCTTGAAAAATTTCTTAATATTTACGATTTCACGTTTCATCCCAAAATATTGGCCTATGACTCTTGACACAAGCAGCCCAATGGCCTTCCAACCCATAAGTCCAAATATAGCCATCGAGATTTCTTCAGCAAAACGTCGCAGAACTATAACAGATGTCATGGTTTTGAAATCTCCTATATTATTATTGTAACTTTTAAACACATTTGAAAAAGCCTGAATAACAAGTATAAGGAAAACAAAGAAAACCGATACTGTAGGGGAAATAAAACCATCTATACCTGTGAAATAAATATAAGAAGCCAAAGATATCAGCATACTCATAATAACACCTATATAAATGGACATTTTGACTAAAGCAAAAATATATTCTTCTTTTTGCTCTTTAACAAGAGCAAAATCAAATCTTGCATTTATAACTGGGGCAAATATTCCTGAAATAGATACTATTGTTGTCATTATACCTATTTCGGAAGTAGTATACAATCTAGTCATTATCATAGAACCAATAAATCCTATAATCTGCCCTAACATAGACCCTGAAGTTAATAAAAGAATAGATTTTAAATAAAAGCTCTTCATGTACAAATCATTTTAAATGTTTTAATAACTTTGCAGGATTGCCAACAATTATGCAATGACCTTCGAAACTATGTGTTACAATTGCCCCCGCACCCACGATAGTTCCATTTCCTAATTTCACTCCTGGCAATATAACAGCATTCATGCCAATCCAACACCCATCGCCTATTGTTATATCCTTAGCATCTAGATGTTTATCAGGATCATATGGATCATGATTTTCTGTTATTAAACCGACATTTTGCGCAATCCAAACATTCTCACCAATAGTTATCTTACCTCGATAATTTTGGAAATAACAACCAGGTTGCTGAAATATATTTAATGAACTAGGACAAACTCTCATATTCTTTCCAGAAGCCAATCGACATCGTGAGGATATAGGCCAGACGATTCCTCTTCTCCTTAAATACAAACTTCTCAAGACGCCTTTCCAAGCCCATACAATTCCATATCTCTGTTCTTCAAAAAATTTACCTTTTAAATATTTTGAATCATAAAAAAGAGATAATATGCTTCGATTTACAGTGAGAAAAATGTTAGAATAAACTATCTTTCGTAATAATGATTGTTTCATTGTATTCTTCTGATTTTAAACTTGAATAATAGTTTGAAAATAATCCAATACACACCACATATAATAATAGCAGAAGTAGCATGTAATACACTCGGAACAAAAACAAAAATAACCTCTTGATATACTAATATCATGACTATAGGACAACAACATGATATTAAAACCTTATATATATATTGATAAAACATACCGACAAGAAGCGCCCCTAAGATAATACCTAACAATCCAAAATTTGAGTACAAAGAACTCTCTAACGTGAAAGGTACAGACGTTTGGTAATACAAATCAGCAGTAGCCATATTTGGAGTTACTTTTTCACCATACATCATATTTAATAAATACATACCATCGTCCATAGGTGGCTTCTGAGGATATATTGACCTAGGTATTACTTGGAGAGGTATATTAAGATATGAAGCACCATACCAATATTCATGATTTTTAAAATAATCGAAAGCAAATAAATCGCCATCACAATAGGAAAATTCTCGAAACAAAGTATTCGCATTATCAACGGCCCCTTCAACCCATTTTGTAGGATTATTTACATAATCTGTTTCCGAGGCGGAACGAAGCATAGGCATCAATAATACAAATAAAGATATGACACATATTGTTATTAGAGACTTTATTTTAAAAATTGAACAAATCTTAATTTTTGATGAAGAAAAATGATACAACATGATTACCTGTATCAATAACATCATAGCTGGTCTTCTTGCCCCGAACACAATTAAACCAAAAGTTGTTATAGCAAATATTAGAACAAAGATATATAAATGCTTTTTATTCTTTTCTTTTATATAACATAACAAAGTTAACAATACGCCACATGTCAATAAAGAATTAGCAAATAGTTCATTATAATATTGTCCTGCCATTATTTCCTTTCTTGCTTGGAGATGACTTAGTATATAAAAAACGCCACCACCTTCTAAAATTGTTTTAATTTTTATAGCAATTCCTATAACAGACACTATGATTCCTGTTCGCAAATAAGCTGAATTTTTACGTTGCTTATTTTCTTGATATACATATTTTCTATTCCTTGATTTATTTTCATATAGTGTTATTCCTACATTGACACAAATAAAAGAAATAAACTTGAAAAGAAAATATGAATCAATATTTTCATCAGTTATATTATTAATGCGGATATACTCAACTGCGTATGGAATATTTTTCAACCAAGCAAACACATTAAAAATAAACCTCGGAGAAAAAATATCCTTTCTTCCTATATACGCTCCAACAAAGTAGCACAAAGACAATAATATAGAGTACAAAGATACCATATTGTTTAAATTTACTATAATAAAAGCATTCGGAGAACACCGTATTGCATAGACTTAAATAAAGCGTTAGTGCTCTATTTAGGGCATAACCCGTTGCATAGGCACTTTTGCAAGCGCCTAGATATTAAGTTGTTAAAATTTGAATTGTTTTTACTATTACACACATTATTTTCGCTCGACAAATAGAAAGCAAGCTTTCATGGTTCTCACTTATTGAAAATGTTGGCATAATGCCAATCCATGCTTGTCTGGTTGGATGCTAAAAAAATAGCCTGTCCAAAAAATGTCCACCATGTGCTAAAAGAAGCCATTCCTGACGCCTCACTCTCATGTCGTATTAACCTTGAAGCATAGTAACGATAAGCACTTGAATTTGTCAAAGAGAGAACCCATTCAATGAGAGGGCATGTTTTTGGAATCATTCGTGCATTACTATTTAGCTTCATACTTCCCAAATATCTCAACTTTTATATCCTTACCCTCGGCTTTCAGTGTCTCATTTGCTGCCTTTATTGCCGATTCAGTTCCACATATCAAACCATAAAGGGTTTCATCTTGTGATGATTGATACTCCTGCTTAGCAAACTCTATCGTTGACAACAAGTTATTTTCTGTGTCAACAAACGGCTTGACATGCTCGGGACGAATTGCGGAATAGGGTAAAGCATCAAGAATTCTGAATGCTCCGATATAATCTTCGAGACTATAAAGGAGCGCGGTATTTTGCAACTTCTCCATAACTTCTTTTTCATTAAGTTTTTAATAAGATTTTCAAACACATTTTGCATCGATTCTACGATTACACTTAGCTAAATAAGCAGCAACTCTTGAAGACTCTTTTCATTATATGTTACAGCCCCCAATATGTCAGGAATATCTTCTTGTTTAAAAATACCTCTCTTTAAAAAGTGCTCAAAGCTCTCATAATACACTTGATCTAAAGTCCGCTTTCTAATTTTTTTGTTTCTAATTTTAGGATCAGCACTGTCTGTAATCAAAAAACGACCTTGGTTCCAGTAATATTGATAAGAAAATGAATCAACAAACCTAAATGCTACGAGATCTTGCTTAAGCCTTACGGTATAGTCGTGATGTACCCCATCGGCAGGGATTATTAAAAACTTCACCTCTTCTCCCTTTGGTACAACGACACGATGATCACACTTGAAAAGTGTTTCACATACTCTAAAAGCCTCTTTGAGTTCCTGACGATAGAAATTACGTCCAGGATTGTGATGTGAAGCAGGATTGAACAAACATTCTCTCAGCCCATCAATTTTGTTCATAAATTCATCAGACAGACCAAGGCAGGTTAGGTTTTTGCGCGCAATTTCAATGCAGTCAGAAATCATTAAAGATGACATTTCTATAGGATCACCATTGGAGTTGCGCCGGATATTTGCCTTAAGAAACAACTCTTTAAAAGCCCCTTCTATTGCTTGACGAATAGCGTTACCACTGGCTACATTATCAACAAGACAGTCTTTTCCTTGAAAATACCTAAGCGCACGGGCGTAATGTGAGTTAGATGGCTGGAAAATAGGTTCATGAACACCTGCACTTTCTACATCATACATCTCTTGTATGAACCAATCTGTCTCTTGCAAATCATCTTCCCTATGCTTATGGTAAACACGCATAAGCTCGTGCTTCATGCTTTCAAAAATCTGTTTATCGTGAGTGAAGAAGAGAACTTGATACTGTGGTGTTAGTTTGTTAATGATAATACTGATTAGCTTCTCACGATTGGCCATATCAAGACTTATCATTATGTCGTCAAGCACAAGAACCTTCAGAGCGTCAGGTGCCACATCTTGTTGGAGACGATAATCAAGCACAGCCCAACGAATAGAAAAAGCAAGGGCTGCCATACGGGCTTCATTTAGAAATGTATTGGGGTGATCTAGGCTGACTGGTTTACCATTATATTCTATGAGCCGCAAAATAATGCGGAACTCTGTAAAATCCGTAACTTTATCTTTTTTATAATGACTAGCGTCCTGGTACTCCAAATAAACTTTAAAGTTATAATCAAATTCCTCTATCTTTGCATTTACGTTATCATTGATAAAATCAATAAGAGCGTGCATTTGTGCATTGAAGTGTGCCTCCAATTCTGAATACGCTTTATATTCTGGGCTATTTTTGTAGGCTAAAATGATATCACCTTTGGGATTTTTAACCTTTACAGGCTCTGCTTTATAAGCCCGATACATTTCCATAGCCCCTCGCAACTCTTGGTCAAGATATTTTATTGCGGGAAATGACACAGAAGGTAGGATAGATTTCAGAAATACATCTCGCAAATCAGAAACCTCACTATTGCGAAACATCTGAAATTGAAACAAAGAGACATAGTTCATAAAATCTGAAGCCCGGTTTGACTCCAACAGATTATTATTTGCAATACAATCAAGGTCGGCAAACGACAAATGGTATGTATGCGCTGCATCGTCTGTTATCTGTATATATGAACCAGTGTTTTCTTTACCATGTGTGGTGTCTGCATAGATATTAACCAATGACTGGTCATTATCAGGATCAAAGTACTTTCGAACAGAGTCTGGTTGCTTTGATGCAGCTTCTAGCAAAGTGTATAATCCATAATACACAGAGCTCTTCCCATTACCATTCTCTCCATAAAGAAGCAGATGCCTGCCATTTAAGTCTAGAGGTTTTGAACATCTAAAGAACTTAAAATTGTTGATATGTAATGTTTTAATCTTGCTCATCTTGTTAAAAATTTAAACATAGGGTATAAAAAATCAGAACTTCTTGAGTCAAGAAGCATTATTTTTTGACGAACCTTATTGTTTGCACTCATAAACCAATGATACACTTCAAAAACATCTTCTGAAGCACTAAAGCCTTCACTAACTAGAGGACTTTCGTATAAGTCTTTGGATAAAGATAGACTTTTCTCTTGCAAATAATCAGGCAGATACAACTCGAACACTATCATATCAAGCATTTGATAAAGATATCTTTCAAGACGATTTGTGGGCATGTTTTTTGCTATCTGCTTTTTGCCCCATATCAAACAGTCAACTATTCGTTCCAAAGCAACAATTAGTACTTGGTTTGGGCTATATGCTGGAACAGGGAAATCTCGTATTGATTCAAATTTTGAGTAACGGATTTTATTACTAGACATCTCGTTATGAAAGCGCAGACAACAAAAAAATGCCGAATTGAATATCGCCGTAATCACCTTAGGTGGAAGCGTATTGCCTTTCACATGAATACCATACATTTCTTTCGCTATAGCATAACGGGCACTTTCATCATAAAATGAATGACACTCTTTTCCTTTAATTGCCAGGATATGTTTGCTCTGTGTGAATACTTTCGACTGCTTGTAATTGAGAATATTCAAAACGGAACCAATCCCTTCACCGCAACATCTGGTATTATTACATGTGATTAACTCTATATAATTCGTTAGACACGGATGCGTGTTGAGAAAAGGAGCATTTATCGTTTGAGTATCCTTGTCTATGTCTTTTTCCTTAAACAATATAATTCCCTTTTTTACAGTTTCAAAATCTGGACCTGAAAAGGCTATTTCCATACTGTTTGTCAGAAAAGGCATGACAACATCTGACTCCAACTTTACGTCTTCCCGTAAGCATCGAGAATAGCCAATAGAAAAAATCGGCTCGCACTTATAAGGATTAAGAACGAACGTTTTGCTGAGCCGTGTAAAAATACCCGATACGATATCCGAAATATGCGATAGCGGAATGAATGTGTACCGAGATGATTGGAGGTCTTCATATGTAAAATGAATGGACATAAACATTGTTACATGGTTACTTGTTCGACAACATCATATCTTGTAAACATTCTTCTCTCCGAACATCTGCGTTGCTCCTTCAACCACTTCTTTAGTCGCCATGGGATAATAAACGACCAAGTTTTCTTTTGCACGAGTACAACAAACATAGAATAGCTTCTTGGTTCGTTCTACAATTGTTGCTTTTTTGTTATTATCATAGAACAAAGAAGCAAAGTTATATTTTGACCAATTTGACTTCAATATCACCAACACATTATTATACTCCAAACCCTTCGTTTTGTGTTGAGTGGAAAAGGGCTGATTGCCCATACGATATACATATAAATTTCTTGCCTCTTGGTATTCAACGTCCTTTATTCGTCTCCACAAATATGGGTGACTATCTATGTACGACTCGAACTTGTCGTCTTTAATACATATACCCAACCAATCAGCCATATCTATGACCTCTGAAATTGTCTTCTTTTCATACACGCTGATGATTTGGTCTATACCTTCGCGAAGCATCTTTTTCTGCCATGCTCTGCCAATCTGTTTTATACTAGTAGAGCGCATAAATTCGTTATACTCTTTATTTAGATATAACTGGATGCATTGTTCGATTTTATGAAGGTGCATATTAAGAGGTGATAGCTTAGAACCCGTACCTTTAGTAGAATCGTCCTCAGATTTATCATCCAACATTTGGTCTTTATTTACATAACAAGCAACACCATCAAATGGCATTTTCAAAGCTTCTTCGTAAAGAGACGCGTTGGTATCTATGAAGGCTTTTTGCGCAGGCGTTGGCGACCATTTTTTTGCATCATTTTTATATCTCGATGAGAAAAAAGAAATAACTTCCTCTAAAGTCATAGACGTTATTTCATCATATACATCTTTAGACTGAGCATACTTTTTTAACCCATCACAATACTCCATGATTTTGTCAGAATCATGAATTTCCATCAAGGTTTTAAAGCCTGCCTCAGAGGCGATAAGATTGTGGGTTAAACGCAACTCTTTTGTATTGTTTGAATCATTGAAGTCCCAGTTGAAATCATGTACAAGTCGGTCTTTCAATTGGTCTATTTTTTCAGTTTCCGAATAATAAAAAGAAACACTTCCTTCTTTTGTATGCTCATAAGGCTCTTGAAGCAAATTATCCAAACGAAGCTTGTTGGCCAATTGAATAACTGCTAGAGGACATCTTCTATTTTGTTTCTTTTGTACTTCATATACGCAACCTTTAGGATTGGCTTCAGTAACCAAATATCCTTTGATATCGCCAACCCCATCATCATAAATAGCCTGCATAGAGTCGCCGAAGAAACCGACCACACATTTTCGACCTTCTTTAGGGAAATACTCTAGAAGGATTTTAACTATAAGAGGATTGGTGTCTTGATACTCATCTATAAAAATAAAAGGATATCTCGACTTGACAAACGTAATTATCTTTGTATACTTGGCAAACATCCGCTCTGAGAGTTTTAACACCTCATCATGGGAAATCACACCATCCTGTAACTTGGTGAACTCTTTATACTGTATTACAAAGTCGGATTTTCGTTCCTTGTAAAAGAAATCAGCAGGTACATCTCCTTCGTATCCTTTTAGTTTGATTCGTGAATCTGTTGAATTCAACAATTCTATCAAAGTATCCTTTAGCTCATTTTGGAAGTTCTTGATATTATCCCATAAAAAATCATGGATAGTTGAAACGTTCAGATTTGAATGATCAACCCTTCGCTCAATTTCATGAACAGAAGCATTGGTATAAGTCATACATGCTATTTTGCTTGACGGATATCTCGCAATAACCTCACGAATAACTTGAACCAAAGAATAGGTTTTACCGCTTCCTGCGCCACCACTAAGAAGATAATTCTCGTTTTTCTCTATATGGTTTATGATGCTCTCTACTTCCTTATCCATAAGAGTCCTTCCTTTATGTACTGCGGAATATTCCAGCCACAGAAATCTTTGTCACCTTTCTGTTTGCTATTGAAAATGACTTCTACAGCAAACGTCGCCTTGCTTTCAACACCTTCCTCTGCTAAGTTATAAGCATCAAAACCGTTCGTGTTACTCAAAAAATTAGTTAGACTATTTGCGTTGAGACCAAATAGATTTGATTTGTTTTCCTCTAGAAAACTTTTGTTAATAGCAAAGAAAGCATCTTCGAAAGTCCTTGCTTGATAGTCATTTTCCTTTATCTGGAAACACACTCTTAAATTACCATTAGCATTTTGAACCCATTTTGATTCATTTGTGTTCCAAACAAACAGTTTCTCAGTATCTCGCAATGCCATCAGTTTATTTATTTTCAATTCCTTCTTGTCTTTCAGATTTTCAAAATAAGCTTTCAAGGCTTTGTTGGAAGTTAGCATAGCATCTGTTCCGTCATATTTTGCTTTCATGATTTGTCCTTTACCATTAGTCTTATGACCGATATCCAAATCAGTAAATACCACTGCTTTTTCCAATCCAATAAAATTTATAAATTTGCCAAAGATATGGGAATAAGCACCTACTTCTATAATAGAAATATTTTGCTTGCAAAGAGGTATTTCTTCCTTGGTTTCATCGCATGGTTCTTCCTGGTCTATCTTTTTCATCAAAACAGGAAGGAGAATTCTCTCGGTGTCTCCCTCGATAAAGATAGCCTTGTCAGCAAAGAACAACTCACTTCTATTGAGAGTAAGATAGTGCTTTAAAAATGTATACCATTTTTGCTCATCATCTTTATATTCCTTCTGCAAATCTTTCAGATTCTTGGCTATCACTTCGTTTCCTGTTCTTCTCATGTACTTAATATCTTTAAATTCACTTTCTGAGACAATATGAGAAGAGTGAGTAGTAATCACCGATTGAATACTACGATTTTCGTCCTTTGTTCTCAAAGGAGTGCCTAGCAACTTCTTTATATTCTTGATAAAGATATATTGCATTTGAGGATGAGTGTGGGCCTCAGGTTCTTCTATAATAAGAAGATTGATATCTGACATTTTTCCATTACGTCCTTCAAGGAATGTCTGACGAATGATTTCTATTTGAAATATCATAGAAATCAAGTTCATATATCCCAAGCCATTGTGATCTTCTGGTAGTTGGCTTCCCCCATGTTCATAAACAACTTTCGTATTTCCCCTTAACAGATTTTGCTCTTTCAAGGAGGATGTTACCATCAGCTTAGTTTCCTTTGCTCTCACTCCTCCCATTTCCTCTACTTTGCCCAAAACACTTTTGAACATATCTGCATAAACCTCCCCCAGCTTTACGTCAGATTCAGATATGGTTTGAACGAAGTCATCGAAAACATCATTATCTTCTGACTGCAGCTTATTAAAGAGTTCTGCTGTTTGCAAAGATAATGTCTTGTCATTTTCCTTATTTGCTACTTGACGTTTCGCATCAATATAACCAATAGAAATCAAAGCCTCTTCATGAAACTGCGGACGATTTTTCAAGTCAATATAAACAGCCTCATTAATCTGCTGAGTATTTGCATCATACGCTATTGATTTTTTACGCAGAACGAAATAATTTGAGATTCTTTTATCCAAAAGTATCTCGACTTCTTTAGAAATTGATGATTCGTGCTTCAACGCATTAGCCCTTGCTCTTTCTCGAAGTCGTTTATAAGCATCGTAAGGAAGGGTGTAGTCATAACCCAATACTACATAGTAGTTGTTCGCATCCAAATCCATCATAATGAGTCCAACATTAGAAAGATCATCAGCGTCGTCATATTTTATGTAAAGACGAAGACTGACGCCATCTTCTGTGTAATCTTTCTCGTCTATTTCCGTTTCACTTGCTAACATTTCAACCATAGATTTTTTAAAATCTAGATTGAAATCGTCAATATGAATACTGCCGCCCTTTTCTCTCCAATGTAGCACCTTGTCCAAAAGATACAAAAGGGAGGTTTTACCAGAGTTGTTCTTTCCTATTACAAGTGACAAATCCTGTTCTAAATCAATAGAAAAACTTTTTAATAATCGGAAATTCCGAACAGTTATTTTGCTTAGATACATAATGTCTTTATAGTTTCTTGTTGTGTAAATTAGAAGATAGCTTCTCTAGTTCGTGGGCGTATGCTTCCTCCAACTTTTGTTCACGGGCTTCAAATTCTACGCGAATCTCAGCGACTACTGATTGGCGAAAAGAATCCAAAAGGGTTGCGTCCCCATTGGCTGTCATAAAGGAGATTATCTTCTGCATCATGTCGTTTATTTAATCTATCTTTTCGGATAGCTGGTTGTTCAGGGTTGAAGCCATAGCTTTCAGTTCCTCTATTCGCTTTTCGCGAGCTAGAAGTTCTTTGCGAAGCTGCTGATTTTCGGTTGCCCAGTCATGCGATTGCACATGAATCGCTTGTGTGTGTGTTTAGGTTTCATAATGGATAGACACAAATAGCGTCGTTTACGTCTAATGGTTTGAGATCTTACGGGGTAAGGATGGGTTGGCGGGCAAGCCGCCAAAGGGTTTTTCACATTAATCGCCGTTAATCGGACATTAATCTGTCGTTAATATTTTGGGATACCGTCATTCGGACGGTAATACGACATTGTTCCCCACCGCAGTATCGCTCTGCGCTATGCCGCCACTCGGATAGGGATATTACTTACTGACATAGGGAAAACAACTAGAACAACAAGTACAATATATAACAACGCCTTCGGCAAGGCACTTGGGTGGACAGAAATCCTGCTGCAAGGGAAACAACATGAACAAGGCTTCGCAAGGACGATGTCCTAGCACTTCCCTTAAGTCCATGACAATGCTTTTTGAACGGATTGACGCTCACGAATAACGGCCAACATTGCTTTGCTGGCACCTGCAGCATCTGCCATTTCATACATCGTGATCTTTGTATCCTCGCCTGTTTTATCTGCTTGTCGCTTTGCGCGCTTCCATGCTTTGTCCTCATGCGACTTGTCTGACAAATCAAAGGAATCTACGCCTTTGCATTTGTCTATCCACTTATCAAGCATCTTGACGTCAGCTACTGAGAGTTCGTCCATATCGCAAACAGCTTGCTTTGAAGCAAGAATAAGTTGATGGCCGTCCTGTGATAGTTCGACTTTCAATGAGTCGGCGAAGTCTTTCAACTCCGGTGAAGATATCTCAGCCTTTCCTTCTACTCCACGCAACACCTTGTAGGTCAATGTTGGAACAGGGCCATGCTTCCGTGCTACAAAAGTATCATAGATGATGGGCAAGCCGTACTCTTTCAGCTGGTTTTGCTGGGCAAAGTACATGACCTTAAAGAGGTGGATGTAGTCCACTCCCTCTGGGAATGCCTTCAGGATGTAAAGCACAACTGCTTTTATCTTTAGTATCTGATCTATTGTCTTCATGACGATTATTCCTTTCTTTAATTTGGCAAAAGTACCACTTTATTCCTAAACGACCAAGGGTTTCTCGGTTTTTAACGCGCGCTTATAGCATAAGGGGTGTTGGTGGCGGGCAAGCCGTCAGGGCTGTTTACATTAATCGCCGTTAATCGGACATGAATCGGGCGTTACTACTTTTTGTCATGGTCGGGACCTGTGACGGGCCTCCAGAGCATCGTTGATGCGGGCGCGAATGTTGTTCACGCTTCTTCCCGTAGTGATGTTGATGGCGAAAGGAAGCAGGCATTGGATGAAGCTCTCCTTGACAATGGTCTCTTCGGTGAGCTTGGACTCTTGATCGAGCAGGGAGACGACGACCTGGGCCAGATCGGTGGCGTTGTTGCACGCGCGAATCTTGTTGAGATGCGCCGGGATGTGGTCCTTGTCGATGTAGCGAGAGAGCTTTTCTGCCTCGGAAGAAAGCGCGTCGCTGGTAGTCTGGACGACCTGCAGTTTGTTGGCATGATCATAGACATAGAGGTTTTGTACAGCCTCGGTGGCGTTGGGCAGAATCTGGTTGTTTCCGCCGTAAATGTTGATGGTCAAATCACACATAAAAGGTTATATATTTGTTTTGGATGATGAATACTCGATAGAGGGGCTGAAGTACGCTGCTTGATGAAGTTAACTTCGAAGCCCGATGAAGTTAACTTCGTAGGCCAATGAATATAACTTCGTAGGCCGATGAATATAACTTCATTTTTGGGGGTGGTTGGGGAGGTTTTTCTCCTTATCTATATATAGACACCGAGAAATCCGTCTTTCACGTCCGTCGGAGGTGATTTCTGAGCAAAATCAGACCGATTATGAACGGATTGTGAATGGATTGTGAATGGATTGTAAACGGATTGTAAACGGTTATGAATAGATTTGATTTCGGCTTCTCAACTTAGTACCTTTGCATCGCAGTCAGGAAACAACAACCAATTCAGTCGGGCGCAATGACTGCTTGCGTAAACATCAAGTCCCATACCGACGATGGGCAAGCGTATGATCAATTACAGTGTGTACATGATGCGTAATTCGTTGAAGCCGAATCTCCCCGAGAAGGCGTATGCCAAGGCGCAGGTGAAGGAGGTGATGTCGTTTCGCGACTTCGTGGCCCACATCGCCGAGCATGGTGGCTACAAGCGTGGACAGGTGAAGGGCGTGCTGAGCGACATGTGCTCGTGTCTCGTGGAGCAACTGCTGGAGGGCAAGAAGGTGATGCTCGATGAGCTCGGCAACTTCTGGTTGTCCATCAGCAGCGAAGGGGCGGAGAGTTGTGAGACGTTCACCTCGAAGAACATCACGGCAGTGAACATCATCTTCACGCCGGGTACGGACTTCGAGAACCTCATCGGGCGCGCGGCCTTCAACCCGGTAGCGAGCCGATCGCTGCAAACAGCTGCCTTGAAGGCAGAAAAGAAGGGTGAGAACGTGATCGACATCGAGGCCGTGAAGAAGGGTCCTGGCAACGGTGGTGGCAACACGGGAAAGCCTTCTAACCCTTCTGAGGGTACGGGCGAGAACACCGGTGAGCCTTCCAACCCGTCGGGTGGCGCAGGAAGCAACACGGGTGAGGACGGCAAGACGGACACGGGAATCACCAATCCGCCCAGCAGTGGCGAGGACGGTGGCACCTTGGGTGACTAATCAAGCAGTGTATGAAGTTTATTCTATTCATCTATCTTAAAACATCGCGTATGAAAGTGAACTGGAAACGTGTGGCACTGTATGTGCTGCGAATCATTGAAATGGTGATCACCGGCGCAGCGGGTGGGGCCATCACGCAACTCTAATCTCTAACTCGTGGTCACGGCCTCTGCACATCGGCCCTCAACTCGTTGACGGAAGATGGAGGGGTCGTGACCTCTCACTTGAATTTCTATGAGAACTATCACTTTGATCATTATTCATTGCTCGGCGGTACGGCCCAGCCAGACGTCGAGCGCGCAACAGATTGACTCATGGCACCGCAAGCGGGGCTGGAGTGGCATCGGCTACCACTATGTGGTGCGGCGGAATGGAACCGTCGAGCGGGGACGGCCCGAGGCGAAGGTGGGGGCGCACTGTCTGAACCACAACAGACATAGCATCGGGGTGTGCTACGAGGGTGGTCTGGACGCCCTGGGCAGGCCGGCGGACACGCGGACGGAGGCGCAGAAGCGTGCGCTGCTCACGTTGGTGCGGGAGCTCAAGGGGCGGTATCCACGGGCGATCGTCGTGTCGCATCACACGTTCGATCAGCGCAAGGCGTGTCCTTGCTTTAATGCGGAGCATGAGTTTAGGGACGTTTCTTGCTGAGGTAGGGAAAACAACTAAAACAACAAGTACAACTTATAACAACTCGTGGACACGCGATAACCTGCTGAAAGGGAAACAACAAAGTACAACAAAGAGGACTGTAAGACAGTCCTTTTTTTTGCTAAGGTTACTTGGTTGTAAAACTACAGCGTGGCTTTGCAGCGATGGGCATAGACGGCGTAGGCGGTCACGACCACGAAGCAGAAGGCGGGGACGGCGTAGGAGGTATAGATGTTGGTGTGGTCGGAGACGATGCCCTGGAGCGGGGTGAGGAGGGCGCCTCCGAGGATCGACATGATCAGGCCGCTGGCTCCGATCTTGGAATCGCCGGGGTGATCGCCTCGCATGATGCCGCCAAGGGCGATGCCGTAGATGGTGGGGAACATCAGGCTCATGAAGGAACTGATGAGGACCAGCGAGGTAATACAGATCCAGCCCGTGCCGGCGCTCAGGACGACCGTGAGGCTCAGCAGGGCGGACATCACGCCGCCGAAGGTGAGGAGGCGCGAGGGGGAGAACCAGCGCATCAGTCCCGTGTAGATGAAGCGGGAGAGGCAGTGGCCG
>OGOW01001658.1_pt1 | contig 19759 bp, 19 predicted proteins | sample 1552781 | NCBI WGS metagenome assembly OGOW01 (sample SAMEA2580145, study PRJEB22360) | human gut metagenome | biome: human gut; feature: human-associated habitat; material: faeces | place: Denmark | collected 2008/2010
TTCTCTTCATCTACAATGGAATCTATTATTTCTTTACTAAGAAAATTGACGCAACCTTCACCTTCATCATCGATAATCCAATTATCCCGATTTCTGTCGACAATAATAATTTGTTGAATAAGGTAATTTGTATTTGGAACCATTCTCAACCACTTTATTAGTTTTTGCTTGTTTTCATCCCATACAATGAAATATGGACTGTGAATACTTTGAACGTATCTTTCATATTCATCTGTTGCTGTTATGTCCGTGTAATATCCAAAAACGTATGAAACGTAATATTTTCCGTTCCCTTGATTTACTAATGCGTGCATAATTAATTCCTCATTGATTTTATTTATATTTTATTATAAGGATGAGGACGAGATGAGCAGAGTCTTTTCCTTTAAAAAGAAAAACGGAGATTAAATATGAATGACTTTATTTTTGAATATAATGAGCCGTTCTATATGGAAGTTGATAGTGAAAATGCCGGGGAGCGTGTCGACAAGTATCTTGCCGACATGCTTTCGTCTTTTTCACGAAGCCAGCTGCAAAAGCTGATTAAGGACGGAAAAGTGCAATGTGGAAAAAATGCAGAACGGTTAAAGCCTGTAAAAGCCAATTATAAGCTTGATAATGGAGATATTATATCTCTTGTCATTCCGGAACCGGAGGAGCTTAATATAGAACCGGAGGATATTCCGCTTGATATTTTATATGAGGATGATGATTTGATTGTTGTAAATAAACCAAAGGGAATGGTCGTGCATCCGGCTCCGGGACATTATACGGGAACACTTGTCAATGCATTATTATACCATTGCAAGGATAATCTTTCGGGGATAAACGGAATATTAAGACCGGGAATTGTACACCGGATAGATATGGACACAACAGGTGCGCTCGTTGTTTGTAAGAATGATTTTGCACATCAGTCGCTCTCGGAGCAGCTAAAGATTCATTCTATCACAAGACACTACGAAGCAATATGCTATGGTCATTTTGATGACCTCACAGGCACTGTCGATGCTCCGCTTGGAAGAAGCAGTGCTGACAGAAAAAAGATGGCTGTCGTTAAGGATGGAAAGCGTGCGGTAACTCACTATGAGGTATTAGAAAGCTATGAAAAGTTTTCATATATCCGCTGTACATTAGAAACAGGCAGAACCCACCAGATAAGAGTGCATATGGCAAGCATAGGTCATCCTCTTTTAGGTGATGAGCTGTACTGCCCGTACAAATCACCATTCAAGCTTCAGGGACAGACGCTTCATGCGAGGATATTGGGCTTTAATCATCCTCGCAGCGGTGAATATATGGAATTTGAAGCACCACTTCCTTACTACTTTACTCAATTACTGTGTAAAATAAAATCTTAAAAAAATGTAAATTTTCTATTGAAATCCTTAAATAAAAATGATATTCTTACAATAATCATTTTTTAAATAAATTTTTATATTAAAAGCAAAGGTTGAGATAGTATGTTTAGTTCCAAAAAATCTTTTTCACTGACACGTCAGGAAGCATGCAGCAAGCTGCTAAGGCTCTACAAATCATACTATAATATCCATAGATTTGATGGTGGTGAGTCGGCTGTACGTGAAGGTGGCAGTCATAAGGGTAGAACAGATGAAGAAGTTATGAGTATTATATCAGAAGAAAGCTATCCGCTTATTGCCAGATGTGATTTTTTCGAACATTCACAGAAGTATGTTATATCGCAGAAAGCTGAGTTATGGTCAGCTGACAGGGAAGAATTTTTGTATTTATTTAGTATGCCGGAACTTTCGATGGAATTATTTAAAAAATGCAGGGATTATGTATATTCGGATGGAATGGAGCGGTTAAATGTCCGTCCGGGACATATGTATACATATCTTACAGCGGTTTTTTTATGCGATTCATGTGATGCAGACGTGATTAAAGCTATTAAGAAAACCCGCATTTACAAAAGTTTTCATTTTTCACTTCATGGATGGATGGATTATCATAATGTTGTTGCGGTTTTCAACGATTCGATTATTGACAGCAACTTCTCCGGAAAACCATCAGCGAAATTTATGAAAAAAATATTTTATCACAAAAAGGAAAAGGAGAGTTAAAATGAATTCATTAGTACTTCTCTTAATCTGTGTTGCAATCCTTGTCTGTGGTTACATTTTCTACGGAAGATGGCTTTGCAAGCAGTGGGGTGTAGGTGAAAGTGACACTCCGACACCGGCTCACGAATTAGAGGACGGCGTTGATTATGTCCCTGCAAAGGCACCTGTTCTTATGGGACATCATTTTTCATCAATCGCAGGCGCAGGACCTATAACAGGACCTATCGGGGCAGCAATTTTTGGCTGGGTACCTGTTGTTCTGTGGGTATTAGTCGGCGGCATATTCTTTGGCGGCGTACACGATTTTGGTGCATTGTTTGCATCACTTAGACACAAGGGACAGTCAATCGGTGAGATTATTTCTGTCAATATGGGAAAGAGAGCAAAGAGACTTTTTATTACCTTCGCATATCTTACACTTATTCTTGTAGTTGCAGCATTTGCTTCCATCGTTGCAGGTACATTCGGTACAACGGATGCTGCCGGTGCAGCTGTTATTGAGACAGTAAAAGATACGAATGCGTCAGTTGCAATGGTTTCACTTTTATTTATTGTCATTGCGATTATATTTGGTTTCCTTGTCTATAGACGTAATGTTCCTATGGGAGCTGCTACAATCATCGGTGTGCTTGCAATTGTAGCATGTATGGCTATCGGCATGAATTTCCATCCTATTTATCTTTCTTATAAAGTATGGATGATTCTAGTAGGTTTTTATATTGCAGTCGCTTCGGTAACTCCTGTATGGATTTTACTTCAGCCTAGAGATTATTTGAGTTCATTCCTTCTCTATGCAATGTTAGCTGTTGCCCTTGTCGGAGTATTTATTTCTCATGCAAATTTAGGCGGAGCTGACGGACTTCAGGCGTTTGAAGGATTTGCTATTGATAACGGAAACGGTGTACAGTATATGTTCCCTGTACTTTTTACAACTGTAGCCTGCGGTGCCATTTCAGGATTCCATTCGCTTGTTTCCTCAGGTACAACATCCAAGCAGCTTGACAAGGAGAAGGATGCCAAGCCTATCGCTTACGGCGGAATGCTTCTTGAGTGTGTTTTAGCTGTTGTTACAATATGTGCAATTAACTATGCATATAAGTATAATGCAGCTAACCCGGATACACCTCTTAAGGGTGCTACAGGTATCTTTGCAGGTGGTATTGCCAATATGTATGCCGGCCTTGGACCTAAGGCAGTTAATATATTAAGAACATTGCTTACACTTACATACTCAGCTTTCTGTCTTACATCGCTTGATACTGCGACACGTCTTGCACGTTTTATGTTCCAGGAGTTCTGGCTTGAGCCTGGGCAGACTGTAAAGGATGTAAAGCAGGGATGGAAGAAGGTTCTTGTTAATCCTTATTTTGCAACAATCCTTACAGTTGTACTTGGTATTGCTCTCGGTATGACAGGATATTCTAAGATATGGGGACTCTTCGGTGCAGCTAACCAGCTGCTTGCCGGAATCGGTCTTTTAGCTGTTGCAGCATGGTTAGCTAATTGCGGCAAGAATAATAAGATGTTCTTAATTCCTATGGCATTTATGATTGTCGTTACAATCTGCTCATTATGTCTTACAATCAAGAACCAGATTGGTATTATATCAAAGGGTGGAGCCGATTGGGGACCATGGGCTCAGGCTATTATAGGTGCGCTTCTTGTAGTACTTGCTATATTCCTTGTTGTTGAAGGCTGGGATACTCTGTTTGGCAAGAAGAAAAAAGCTGTTGCAAAATAGTTAAGTTGTCTTATATTTAATTTTGTACATTATATTATAAGCTTGATAATTGAATCTGAAAACCCGGTTTATGGTGCAAAAATACGCCATAAACCGGGTTTTTAGTATTTTAGTATTTTTGCAGATGTGTAAAAAATTTAGATTTTCTATCTTTAATAAAAAAGGGTGGAAATTATCTGTAAATTAGTGTATAATATAAAGAAAAAATATCTGCTGATTTGTAGATATATGAAGGGAGCGGTTCATATGAGTAAACCATTAGTTATTACAATAGGACGTGAGTATGGCAGTGCAGGAAGAGAGATAGGTCGTAAACTGGCTGCAGACTTAGGAATTAAATGTTACGATAAGGAACTTCTTGCATTGGCATCTAAGGAGAGTGGAATGTGCGAAGAGCTTTTTCACAACCATGACGAGAAGCCTACTAACAGTTTTCTTTATTCATTAGTAATGGATACATATTCTATGGGCTATTCTACATCTTCTTTTATCGATATGCCATTGAATCATAAAGTATTTTTAGCACAGTTTGATGCGATAAAGAAGCTTGCTGATTCGGAGAGTTGTATTATTGTCGGACGTTGTGCTGATTATGCACTTGAAGAGCATGATAACACTATTAAAGTATTTATTAAGGCACAGATGGATGCAAAGGTAGCACGTATCAAGAGACTTTACGGTTATACTGATGAGAAAGCCAAGGATCTCTGCATTAAAACAGATAAGAAGAGAGCTAATTATTACAATTATTACTCAAGCAAAAAGTGGGGCGATTCTAAGAGTTATGATTTATGTATAGACTCAAGTATTTTGGGTGTGGATGGTACAGTCGAACTGCTTAAGCAATATATAAAGACAAAGCAGGAGTATGAAGGAGGAAGCATCTAACAATCAGACATAAAATGTTAATGCTTGTGTATGTAGTAATATTGAATTAATATCACATATGATATAATCATATATGAAATTATTATATATGAGCGATGATAAGTATGTTATATATTTGCTTGTCATTTAGGGAATTGCTTACAGGATGTTTTGAAAGTGAAGGAGTTTATGTATTACAAAAAAAATAAAAGTATCCTAAGAAGTATCCGTAACAATAAGAACAATAAAGTTTATTATACTTTGGTTGTTGTAATGCTGGCAGCAATTTGTCTGATTGCTGCCAGTATTATATTGAAGGGATATGATCCTAAAGATGAAGAAACCACATTCAGTGAGACCGATATTAATGAAATTCAATCAGACAGCAGCGATAAATCTGATGATATGAATGCTGTAGCTGTCTATAGGATGTATATTTTTGTTGAAGATGGAGTAGCAGCATATTGCGGAACCAACTTATCGGGCGATATTATAGATATCGTAGGTGCTGCAAAATGTAATATAGGTGATAATGTTAAGAGCTATCTTGGCAGTAAAAATCAGGTTATTTTAAGTGATATTCTGGTATCTGCGTCAAAAGCAGTGTGGACAGAATTCGATTACAATGATGCTGAGTATTATGTACAATACTATTCATTGATAAACGGAATAGAGTTTCATTCAGCTCTTTACACAGAGAACGGGAAAAATAATTCTATTGTTATAGAATCATATGAATCCATAAATGATTATAACTATAATAGTGATTATTCGTCCGATGACAATTACAATGAATGCAAAGGTATAACATTGTCTGTCGCTGCCGCAAAAGCTATATATGAGAATGTTCCGGGAAGTACTGACGTATATGTATGTAAAAGCTTTAAGGATAGTGAGCTATATAAAAAAGAATTATTGTCAGGTAAAGAATACAGCGATATCAATACGGTTGTAGCAGATACGCTGGACGCAAAATATTTATTGGACAATAAACTTCCGAATATTCCGGAAGGCTTTAGCTGTGATCCGACAGACAGTGAAGCGAATTATGTATTCAGTCCAAACAAGCTTGGCTCTATAAACAATGTCTCAGATAAATCAGCTGAAGCAGGTCAGATTGCGTATTTGTTTATAGATCAGGAGAGTGGAAGGTCCCTTAGAAATATTCTTTTTAGCGATGTTATGCTTACAGCTGAAGATGGTTCTGATATAAGCAGTTATCTTATGAGTGTAGTGGATTTATCAGCTTACGAAGATGTTCAGATTGCAGGCATGAATGTAAATGGATTTCTTTTACCCGGCGATTATATAGTGAAATTCTATGCTGCTGATATATATGGAGGTTACATGCAGAACAGTTGTTATCTGCATGTGAATGACACAACAGCGCCAGTTATCACACTTAACGATGGAATAACAAAAATCAATCAGGAGCAGATGGAAAATCCTGAATATATCCGAAGTATGGTTACGGTAACAGAATTATGTAAACTAAGTGACGAAGGTCTAAGTTATGAACTGACAGAGGAAGATGGCAAGGTTCATATACATTTTAGTGCATCGGATGTGTATGGGAATGTAGGGACATTAGATGTTGAGCTGCAGAATGCAGAAGGTTGATTAATCTATTGCATGTATAAAAAATAACCTTATTTTATTGGAATCTAGCTTAGAGCCGGATGCAATAGAATAAGGTTGTTTTTTGATATTTTTACTTGTAAAAATAAAAATTCATTTTACTGTGCTTTTAAAATCTTTTTTAACAATTTATAAACGAAAATTTTCAGTTTTTTAGTGGTCTATGTTATGTGTATCATCAGTATCTTTATGTCGAAGAGTGACTGCGTCTTTAAATTTCTTTTTTCTATCTTCATCAAGTTCAGCATAATGCTTACGTGTAGTGTTAACATCGCTATGTCCAAGGACATCGGCAACAAGGTAGATATCTCCGGTTTCTTTATAAAGGTTGGTTCCGTAAGTGCTCCTGAGCTTATGTGGTGTAATATGCTTGCCGGTGATAGTGGAGGCATATTTTTTTACAAGAAGTTCAATGCTGCGGACGGTTATGCGGCGGCGCTGAGATGATAGGAAAAGAGCGTTTTCATGTCCTTCAAGAGGTTCAGTCTCATCGCGTTCTTCCATATAATCAAGCAGAGCTTGTCTGACTTCCTCGCTATAATAGACAAAAGACTCATAACCACCTTTCCGGACAATTTTTATTCTATCATTTACATAATCGACATCATCAAGATTAATTCCGACACACTCCGACACACGGATACCTGTTCCAAGAAGCAATGTCAATATTGCCAAATCACGAACCTTTAACTTGCCATGGCACTCAGCCTGTTTTTTGGTTAGATATTCGCCTGTTTCAACAACATTAAGAAGATCATCAACTTCATCGTTGTCGAGTCGGATAATCTGTTTTTTATGTATTTTGGGAAGGTCAACCTGTGTAACAGGGTTTTCCTTAATTATACGGTTCTTATGGAAATAATTGTACATTGAACGAAGCGCTGACAGCTTACGTTTGATAGCACGTTCATCGTTAGAGTATTCATGACCGTCTTTTGTATATAGCTTGAGATATTCGAGATATTCCTCAATATCCTGTGCATTGAGCTTAGTCAAAATACTCAGGTCTATGTCATGGATATCTACGTTCCTGTATATTGAATTGGTTTCCTTTATATATTCAAAAAAGGTCTTGAGGTCGATTGCATAACCAATCTGTGTTCTGGGAGCTGTAGTATATTCTATGCCGCGGAAATAATCCTTAAGAAATTTGGGAAGCTCTGTCTGAAGCTGCCGTAGTTCTAAAATGCACTTGTTGCGTTCTTGCTCATGATAAGTTTTTTCTGCCATTTTAACCCTGATTTCTGTGTACATTTTAGTGGGTGGAGTGGCTTACAACTCTTCGCTAAACTCAGGTTTAGCGAAGAGTTGTAAGCATACTAACACATATAATGTTACATACGGTTATTTATACTTTACATAGCTATTTATATAGGCTTATACAAAGTTTCATTTTATGTTGTAAATTGTACTGTTAAATTATGCTGCACTATACACTAAGGTTACACTTTTATATTGTTCTGATTATTTTTTAGCAACCAGCTTGCCTTGATACAGGCTGCGTTCAACCATATTTATTGCAAGCTCTTTCTGAAATTTCTTAATTTTGTTAAGTTCGCCATCTGTTATAATTGATATACAGATTCCGGATTTGCCATTGCGTCCACAACGTCCGGCACGATGTACATATTCCGTAGATTCTTCAGGTAGACTTATATTGATAATTACATCGACATCATCAAAATGCATTCCTCTTGCAGCATAATCCGAAGCCACAATATATTGAAGCTTTCCATCCATGAAATCTTTTACAATGTTCTTATTACGGAATTTATTTCCTTCTGCGTGAAGTGCTTCGACCTTGTAATTGTGGTATTTAAGCTTCTGTGTAATCTCATCGATGTCATATCTCTTATTAGCAAAAATAATTGCCTTGGAAGCATTAGATGCCTTTATAACCTTGCGGACTGTCTCATTCTTATCGCGATGCATGCATACAACATAATAATGCTTGATTGTCTCAGGCGTTGATACAATGCGGCTTGTGGATAATTTAACAATATCAATACCGGTCTTTTCCAGATTGTTCTGATATTTCTGACCAAATGTAGCTGTGAAGAACAATGTCTGGATGTCTCTGTAAAAGCATTTTTTGAGTTCCATGCTCAGATTGATATTATCTTTATCAATAAGTCGATCTGCTTCATCAAATATAAGAAATTTGCATTTATGTGCCGGAAGCTTTTTAAGTGATATAAGCTCCTTGAGTCTTGCCGGAGTTCCTATAACAAATGTCGGCTTAGCTTTGAGTGATTCTGACATGCGCTGCATATTAAAATTTCCCACTGCCACCACTGCTTTTGCGTTGATATTAAGATTCTTTGATAATAACTCTATCTGTCGTGAAATCTGGAATGCAAGCTCCTTTGCCGGAACAGCTATAACACATGTAAAATCATGAGGCTGTTCTTCGGGAAGCTTGAGCAGATATTCATATACAGGAATCAGATATGCAAGTGTCTTTCCGGTTCCTGTCTTGGCACCACCGGATACATTATGCCCCTCTATAATTTGAGGAATGCATAAGCTCTGTATTTCTGTAAGCTCTGTTATCTTCTGGGAAGCTAATGCTTTTCTAAGCTTAAAATTAAGCTGCTGTATTGTAAAATTTCCTTCCATTATGTGTATACCTTTCTATTAAAAATAGGCTTGTTAATATATTGATTGTCTATTATATATGATATTGGTGTCAAAATGTATTTGCTTCTTCTGATACCGAACGGCTGTATACTCTAACTCTCACAGCTATTAAAAACACTCGTAATACGCTTATAATAGATACCAAATGTATTGCAAGCCGGCTATCAATTATTATATCAAAAATCTATTCTCTTGACTATATATAAACTTGACTATATTTAAAATAAAAGCTATAATCTGAGATATTTTACCGCATATAAAGGAGAAAACATATGACACTTCAGAGATTATTGAGCTATACACGTAAGGCTGTAGACGAATATGGTCTGATAGACGATGGCGATAAAATCGCTATAGGGATATCGGGCGGCAAGGATAGTCTTACTCTGCTCTATGCACTTAGTATTCTTAGAAACTTCTATCCAAAGAAATTCGATGTGTATGCCATAACAGTGAAGCTTGGGATTGATGGAATGGATTTCTCTGCCGTGGAGGCATTATGTAAAAAATTGGATGTGCCATATTATATAATAGACACAAAAATAAATGATATAGTATTTAATATTCGACAGGAAACAAATCCATGTGCGTTATGTGCAAAATTGAGAAAAGGTGCATTTAATAATAAAGCACTTGAATTAGGCTGTAATAAGATTGCATATGCACATCATCGTGATGATGTCAATGAGACGTTCCTTATGTCGCTTATATATGAAGGGAGAATACATACTTTTTCACCGATGACACATTTAGATAAGACCGATCTTACTCTTATACGCCCTCTTCTTCTGGCTCCTGAGGCTGATATAATAGGATTCTCAAAAAAATATGAGCTTCCGGTTGTCAAAAATCTATGCCATGCTGACGGAATAACAAAAAGGCATGAAGCTAAGAAACTCATAAAGCAAATAAATTCACAGGCACCGGGATTCCATACAAGGCTGTTCTCAGCGATAAAAAACGGAAATCTTGAAGATTGGAACTAAAAAATATAAAGTGTGACAATAATATAAAAGCTTAATGCGCATCACGACAGACTCCGTCATCCATGGAATATGTGTGACCGGTGTCTACGGATACATACACAGGAATGATAAGCTTATAACCTGAATAAATAGCATCACCTGTGAGGCCGTTAAGCGTCTTGACTTCACGTATATATTGATAAACGGATGAATAATGTTCGTCTGCATACTCACAGGCTATCCCCCAAAGTGTATCATTGTCAGAAACGGTTATATATGTGTAACCTTTCACTGAGCTGTCCGGGACATGATTTGGCTCGGCACATACAACATTACTGAATATTATTATTGTCAATACTGCAATAAAAATGACAATAAATGAAATAATGCGTATTTTCTTCATGCGTCTTCTGCGTGCCGCTGCTACTCGGCTCTTTCTTAATATTTCATTGACTGATAATCCACCCTCTAATACAGTAAATTTGTTAGCTGTTGTTGTCTGCATATTATCTCCTCCTAAGTTATATTTATCGAACATATATTCTTGACTGCTTGAATACAATATAGCATCCGAACGTGCGTTTGTCAATATAAAAATCGAACATTTATTCGGAACATCTATTTTGAACATCTGTTTGCATTTTTTTACACATTGTGTTATAATAAAAATATTAATTTAAATCATTTATATTTGATGAATTTGGCACACGGGAACGGATAATATAATGACAATTTTCATTATGTTTATTTAGTCCGTTTCAGAATTTACATATCAGGAGGATTTTATATGGCAAGCGGAAGAATTACACCTAAGCAACAGGAGATACTTGATTTTTTGAAGAAAGAGATTTTGATGAAGGGATACCCTCCGGCAGTACGCGAGATTTGCGAAGCTGTTCATCTTAAGTCCACGTCCAGCGTACATTCTCATCTTGAGACTCTTGAGAAGAACGGATATATCAGAAGAGATCCGACCAAGCCCCGTGCGATTGAGATTATGGATGATGGCTTTAATTATCTGAGAACAGAGACTGAGATAACAAGTATACCGGTAGTTGGAACCGTTGCTGCAGGACAGCCGCTTCTTGCTATCGAGAATATTACAGATTATTTTCCTTTTCCTGCTAATCTTCTCCCTAACGAAGAGACATTTATTCTCAAAGTAAAAGGTGATAGCATGATTAATATGGGAATATATGATGGAGATTATCTCATTGTCGAGAAGACTAATACAGCCAATAACGGCGATGTTGTGGTAGCCCTCGTTGATGATTCTGCCACAGTCAAGCGTTTTTATGCTGAGGATGGTCATTTCAGGTTACAGCCTGAGAATGATTTCATGGATCCTATTATAGTTGACAATGTTGAGATTTTAGGAAAAGCAATACGCCTTATCAGGCCGAATATTGTATAGTTTCTCTAATAGATGAAGCCGCAATGATTTTATATCCTATATATCATTGCGGCTTCATCTATTACTATATATTTTCAAGTTCCTCTTAATTTATACATTTTTTCGGAAAAATGCCGGAATACATGATTTTTGATTATGTGCTCCGGCATTTTCATAGCCCTATATTTCCATAGAACTGTCATTTTACAGAACTGGTATCTGTAAAATGACTTATATTTTTATAGAACTACTATTCTTCTGTGTATATTTTTAATTATTGTTTTTTTCAAGATTTGCAAGCAACTCCTGCACCACTGCCCTCTTTACCGGATGATATGCATAAGGTGCAATGTCACATAAAGGCTTTAGAACAAAGACACGATTATGCATGTCAATGTGTGGAATGCACAGCTTTTGTGTATGCATAACCAGTTCATCATACAATAAAATATCTATATCAAGTGTTCTTGGTCCCCAGTGTATTTCTCTTGTGCGATTGTTGGCTGCTTCAACTACATGAAGATAATCAAGCAGCTCATTAGGTTCAAGAATCGTATCTATCGACACACAGCAGTTTAGGAAGCCCGGCTGCTCTACGCCTCCATACGGCTCGGTTTCATATATAGGTGATACCTTGTCAATCGCAATGCATGAATGGCTTTTAAGAGCATTGAGCGCGTTCTGGATGTACTTCTCACGCTCTCCTATATTAGAACCAAGTGACAGGTATACTTTATGCCAGCCTCTCGTCAGTTCTACCGATACAGTCTCAAGAGGAAGCCTTACCGGAGCCCACGGCTTTTTAATTTCAAGATGAATCTGCTTAAGATGAGGTACCGACAATAGTAGATATTGTGCAAGCCGGCTGGCTGCTGTTTCAATAAGCTCATATGTATCCTGTGTAAGAAAATCAGTAATCATCTGTGCTGCCACACCATAATCGATGGATTCATCAAGATTTTCCGGAGAGTATCCTGCAGGACATAATCCCTCCTCAAATAATTCAAGCCCATCAGTATCATATCCTACATGGCGCAAGCCCTTATTAAATACCATCTTCCCGACAGCGTTTGAAAAATCGGTATATAAATCAGCGTTTATTACAAATTTCTGACCGAGAGTATTCTCCTCCTCAAACACTCCATGATTTGCAAACACTTCAAGATTTTTGATATGTATTATATCCATTTTAATTCCTCTTTTCCGGGCGTATAATTGTAAATATAAATTCAAAATTACCGCAAGCCGATTCTAATCTGCCACCATAGCAATCTGTTTTCGCCCATAACAAATTACCGGTTATTTTGACTTGTGAGGTCAATTTCTTTACTTATTAAAGCTCTTCCCTATCACTGCGGCAGCCATCTTGAGCGCTCGGAAATTTTCTTTGACATCATGTACCCTGAATATGGATGCACCACGCATAAGCCCAATCACGCTTGTAGCAACAGTACCCTCCACTCTCTCATTTTTAGGAAGGTCAAGCGTAAGTCCGACAACGGATTTTCTTGATGTTCCAAGAAGAACAGGATAGCCGAGTTCACAGAGCTTATCGACAGTGTTAATTGCCATAAGATTCTGTTCAAGTGATTTTGCAAAGCCAACACCTGGGTCAAGGATTATCTTATCCTCGGAAATGCCATGCTTTAATGCACAGTCTATAATTTTTCTGTTGTCATCAAGATAGTCACTAAGGAAATCACTATACTCAGCCGATTTTCTGTTATGCATAAGACAGCAAGGAAGTCCTGCTTTTGCAAGCAACGCTGCCATTGGCGAAATAATGCTGCCATCAGAGGCTGTGTCAGTATTGTACATAAGTCCCCAGATATCATTTATCAGGTCAGCACCGGCTTCTATACCGGCTGATGCAACACCTGCCTTGTATGTATCAAGTGAAACCGGTATGTCAAAACGCTCCTTTATGCTTCGTATAACAGGTACAATGCGAGCTATTTCTTCATCGTCCGATATCATGGTATATCCGGGACGTGTTGATTCGCCTCCGATATCTATGATTGAAGCACCGTCCTTTATCATCTCTTCTGTATGAAAAAGAGCGGCATCAAGGTTATCAAACTGCCCTCCATCTGAAAATGAATCGGGTGTGACATTTAAAATACCACACACATAGGCACTGTTTTCTAAGTCAAAATTCTTGTTTCCAATAAGCATACTGCTTCTCCTTTCAGGATATCCTATATTACCGCATTTATTATACATGCTGTTCCTAACGCTATATACACTGTACGACTATAATTGTCTATGCTTTTCATTATCAGCCGATAAGGATATTTAATACCTTAGTCCACTGTTGCCGCATACCTTAATTTTATCTGATATACAGCTTTTGCGTCTATCACAGCATCTTCAAGACTCTGTCTACAGCAGTGTTATCATTTTCAAAACAACCTCTGCATACATATGTCATTGTCTTGCTTCCCGGCTTTTTCACGCCGCGCATTGTCATGCACATATGCTCAGCTTCAATTACCACCATGACACCTTCAGCATGCAGATAGTTCATAACAGCATCTGCTATCTGGGTAGTCAGACGCTCCTGAAGCTGTGGACGCTTGGCATATTCCTCAACCGTTCTTGCAAGCTTGCTAAGTCCTGCAACTCTTCCGTCAGAAATATAAGCTACATGCGCTTTTCCGTAAAATGGCAACAGGTGATGCTCGCACATAGAATAAAATGTAATGTCCTTTTCGAGTATAAGCTGCCCTTTTTGTGCTTCAAATGTCTTTGAAAGAATTTCCCGCACTACAGCATCGCTGTCTTCGCAAGGAACTCTGTCTTTGTCTATTCCGGCAAAAACCTCCGTATACATTCTGGCTATCCTGTCAGGTGTCTCGATAAGTCCTTCTCTTGATATATCCTCTCCTATACCTTCAAGTATAAGCTTTACACCGTCTTTTATCTTTTCATTGTCCATTCGTCATATGCCTCTCTGATTCGGTTAAGATGCGATAATGAGCCAAAAGCAAGCACTACCACATCCCCATTATTATATGTCACTGCCTGTTTTACCGCATCGTCTATATTAAGACAGGCTGTGGCAATGTTATTTTTTTTATTGATGAATTCCTTAAGCTCCTCTGCTGCCATCGCTCTTACATTATCGGGCGTAGCTATTGTAAAAATATGGTCAGCCATAGGAAGCATAAGTTCGATTATTTTTTCATAGTCCTTGTCGGAAAAAACGCCCATAATATACACAAGCTTCCGTCCATTTAATACTTCCGGTGTAAAATATTGAAGAACCGAATAGCGAAGCTGCCTTGCGGCAGGCTCATTGTGAGCTCCATCAACAAAAAACGGCGGTTCTTTCCCTATAAGGCTGAGCCTTCCAAACCACTGTACAGCTTTTAGTCCATCCCTGATATCTGCATAGGATATTACATATCCCATATCCATTAAGGCTTCTATACACGATATAGCAAGGCATGAATTGATAATCTGGTATGTCCCGCAAAGCTCCAGTTTAATCTGTCCGGCTCTTGCGTGTGTATAACTTGTATATTCATCATTCCATGGACATACAGCATAATTGATTTTAGAAGCATCCATTGTATAATCGGACACGACAAGCCTGCTGTCCGTTTCAACACATTTCTGCCTGAGAACATTCATTGCCGCTTCATCCTGAACTGTTGTGACTACAGTTGTTTTTGGCATAATAATCCCTGCTTTTACGGAAGCAATCTCTGAAATGGTATTGCCGAGGATACCCATATGATCAAGTCCGATTGATGTAAATACACAGCATAAAGGGCTGCTGCACACATTAGTTGCGTCATACTCACCGCCAAGTCCGGTCTCTAATACAACAAAATCGACCTTCTTTTTGTAAAAATATAAGAAGGCTGCTGCCGTCTCAAGCTCAAATGCGGTTGGAAGTCTTAGGTCAGAGACTTCCATGACCTTTACAGCATCGGCAATATCACCCATTATCACGGCAAAATCCGATTCCGAAATGTATTCTCCGTCAATCTGTATCCGTTCAAGATATGTAATAAGAGTTGGAGAGATATACCTTCCAACTCTATAGCCTGCTGTAGTAAGTACGGTTGAAATCATCGCAAGTGTCGAGCCTTTTCCGTTCGTGCCTGCGATGTGTATAATCTTTAGTTTGTCCTGAGGATTGCCAAGAAGCCTCATAAGTTCGCACATTGTATCCACACCCATTATGCTTCCGGCTTTCTGGGCATTGTGGATAAGTTCAAGTGCGGCATCGTAAGTTAAATTCATAATTCTGCGACCTCTATTTCCCTGCCATCACGCCATATTCTTTCAAGGTCATAAAAGAATCTGTCATCCTTTGAAAAAACATGTACGATGACATCCGTGTAATCGAGAAGAATCCATGAAGCACTGCGATAGCCTTCGACATTCCTAGGTTCAAGTCCAAGCTTATAAAGCTCCTCTTTGACACTGTCGGCAAGAGCCTGCACCTGATTGATATTGTTTCCGTTAGCTATGACAAAATAGTCTGCAATAACAGAAACGCCGCTTATGTCAAGAATCTTGATATTCTCTCCTTTTTTGTCGTCAAGCGCATTATATATTACTTTTGTTAATTCCTTAGAATCCATATATTACCTCCGGATATGATTGTTTTAATAAATTTTATTTCAAAACAAATGACATATTACATCTTAGTTTTTAAGCTTTCATATGCCTTCACTGTTGTCTCATCTATTGTTCCGTTTTTTGAGCGGACATATTCTATGGTATTTTCAAGTATTTCATAAGTGCATTGCTTTATGTCTCTGAAAGCAAGTTCGCGAAAATAAGGAAGTCTTGGAGCCTTATCGCGGTTAGGCTCTATATAGTCTGCCACATAGACTATCATGTCAAGAAGGTTCATATCGGGACATCCTGTAGTATGGTAACAGATAGCATGGCAGATATCAGGGTCTGCGACACCATGTCTGTATTCGGCATAGTATGCACCCATCTTAGCATGAAGCAGATCAGGCTGGCGTTTTTCCACTTCTGTGACTTCTATGCCGAACTTGGCGCATTTTTCTAACAGACGTTCACCTGAAAGATATTTGGCACAGTCATGTAAAAGACCTGCCATAAATGCCTTGTCCATATCGCAGCCGTAGCGCATAGCGAGAGCCGCACTTGTGTATGCTACACCAAGAGTATGCTCATAACGGGAAGGTGTAAGCTTTTTTATCAAATTCTTTTTAATTAATGTAATCTGTTCGTTATCCATGACAATCTCCGATTCTGTATTTTGATAAATATATACTTAAGTATGCGTTATATCTGCATCCGTTATATTATATTAGTACATTAAAGCTATTTTGCAATATTTATAATAAAACTTATTTTATATGCAAAGCTTATTTTACATGTAAATTGTATTATACGGATAAAGCTTATTTCACATATAAATCCTGTCTTATATGTATAGTTTATTTACATGTAAAGCCGGTTGTCTATAATGTAATTATAAACCGGTTCAGGAACCATATATCTGGCAGATAGAAAGTCCTCTGCGAAACGCCTGCGCAGATCGCTTGAACTAAGCTCAAGCTGAGGTGTGTCTATGAGATATATCTGCGCACCAAAGCTTTCCTCAAGATGTTTTTTGATTTTTTCAAGCCTGCCATCAGGAATATTATTTCTTTCAGCACATACTAGAGCTGTATGACTGCATATGATTTCCGGATGATACCATTTATCAAAATCTGCCAGTGAATCTGCTCCCATGATAAAGAAAAATTCATTATCAGGATAGATTTCATCAAGTTCAGTCATTGTTACGGCTGAATAACTCGGCCTTTCTTTTTCAAGCTCATATGTAAACAATTCAAAATACGGATTGTCCTTTATGGCAAGCTCTAACATGTATTTTCTTATATTTTTATCAAGTATATTTTGATTTTTGTGTGGTGGATCACCTGCCGGCATAAACCAAATCTTATCAAGCTTAAGTAATCTAAGCGCCTGCTGTGCTATGATAAGATGTCCGATGTGCACAGGATTGAAGGTGCCTCCCATAATTCCGATTCGTGGCATATTAATCCTCATTCTAAGTGCAAGATAATAATTTATCGCACTTTATTTTTGTTAATTTATGATATTTAATTGATATTTTTCAAATTTTGCGTATTCTCCGGCTCAATCATTCTGCGTACAAGCCTGCACCGAATTTATGACCTTTTTGACACCGGTATCAATTATAATTGTATCTGCAAATATATTTTCCTTACAATATTTATATTGGTTTTGTTCATCATTTTATTATATTGTACATAAAATTGTACGTCAATAGATTTTCAAAATCCGTTCGTAATGATTATTGTATGTGAAATTGTATTTGAAACTTTGTCATGTGCATAATGACTATTATATGAAAACAGGGACAAGATATTCCTGCCCCTGTGGATTACTATATATAATTGTATTTTTTCCTGTATTTAATCAGGAATATCACAGAGATGACAAGTGCGAACACTTCAGCCATTGTCACAGACCACCATATTCCATCAAGGTTCCAGAAAAGAGGCATGATTATAACTGCTGCCATCTTAAAGATAAAGGTTCTGAGGAAAGATATTGAAGCCGATACACCACCATTGTTGAGTGCCGTAAAGAAGGAGGATGCAAATATTGTAAAGCCGCTGAATATGAATGAAAGCGAAAATATCCTAAAGGCATGCTTTGTCATCGAAAAAAGCTCTGCATCGTAGCCGACAAAGATTTTTGAAAGTGTTCCTGCAAGTGTAAATGCAAGCACCGCCATGATGCTTCCGGCAATTCCCATAATTATGTTACTCTTTTTAAACATATTTTTGAGCTCGTCTGTATTTCCTGCACCATAGTGATAGCTGATAATCGGAGCTCCACCCATTGCATAGCCAATAAACATGGCAATAAATATAAACTGCACATACATAAGCACGCCGTTTGCAGCAACACCGTCAGAGCCGGCATAATTTAAAAGCTGGAAATTATATACTATACCTACTATTGATGAAGCTGTATTAGACACAAACTCCGAAGCTCCGTTCCAGCATGCGCATGCTATACTATTTATCTCCAGTTTTGTCCGTACCAGCTTAAGAAGACTGCTGTTACGACGTGAAAAATATATCAATGGGATTATTCCGCCGACAGTTTCACAAAGTCCGGTGGCAATCGCCGCTCCCGCTACGCCCCATTTTAACGCACCTACAAGCAATGCATCGAGAACCATATTGGTAAGTCCTGCTGCCACTGTTGTTACAAGTCCAAGATGCGGCTTTTCAGCGGTTATAAAAAAGCCCTGAAAAGCATTCTGAAGCATGAATGCGATATTGAATATCATCATTATTCTTCCGTAGAGCACGCAGTCATCAATGATATCACCATCGGCACCTAGCCATATCGCAACAGGACGCATAGCGCTACAGCCTATTATTGATATTATTGTTCCGACAATCGCCGTTCCCGCTATTATCATTGTAAAGTACTGATTAGCCCGCTCATGCTTTTTCTCTCCGAGCGTCATTGCTACAAGTGCGCTTCCACCTGTTCCGAACATGAAACCAACACCGCCGAATATCATAAGAAACGGCATTATCAGGTTGATGGCGGCAAATGCATCCTTCCCTACAAAATTAGAAACGAACAGACCATCCACTACTCCATATATCGATGTAAAAACCATCATTACCACGGATGGAAATACAAAACGCAGAAGCCTTCTGTATGTGAAATGGTCAGATAACTGAATTTTCATGATTCATACTCCTTATTAAATGGTAACTATATTGATTATTCTTTGATTATGTGTGTTGCTCCGTTTAAGAGCTGTGTAAATTTGTCAAGTGATGATATGAGAGCATCCTTCTCCTGTTCGGTCATACTGTTAAGTGCGTTATGCTCTGCCCGCCTTACCTTAACAATAGTATTATTTATGAGTTCCTCCCCTGATGAGGATAGAATTATCTTCTTACTGCGTCCGTCATTACCCGGAACAAGGCTTATATATCCCTCTGTTTCCAGCTTTTTTAATGATGAATTGATAGTCTGTTTTGGAAAGCAGGACATGGAACAGATTTCACTCTGGGTTATGCCTTCCGGGTAATCGTATAACATATATAATGTCCAAAAAGTGCTGTCAGATAATCCGAGGAGCTTACCGGCCTGTTGATACCAGTCATCATTTTCTTTCAATCTATGATTCAGAAGCCATAGATACTTGTCATTATCCATAAAAATCCTCCTTGTTGTGCGTGTAAGCAGGCAATTATTAATAAATTGATTCAGTATAAAATAAAAAGTCCGAAATCAGATTTTGTTCAGTATAGTCTGATTTCGGACGGTTGTCAAGGGGATATTTTATATGTATTTTAAATTTCCGGTCATCAATTCATCTATTTTTCCGTCAAAGATTTCATCAAATACTTGCTCGCATGGTATTCTG
>OGOW01001660.1_pt1 | contig 19743 bp, 19 predicted proteins | sample 1552781 | NCBI WGS metagenome assembly OGOW01 (sample SAMEA2580145, study PRJEB22360) | human gut metagenome | biome: human gut; feature: human-associated habitat; material: faeces | place: Denmark | collected 2008/2010
ATGGCGAAATTCTCGAGTAATTTTTTAGTTGCTTCTGTCATAGCAACTCCTTTCTCCCGGTCCACTTTTTTCTGGAATTTGCCGGGTCAGCAAAATGGTCCTGGATTTTCCAGGACCATGTTAAATAGTTTCTTGAATAAGAAGATATTCTATATTTTATTTCTTCTTATTCACGTTTATAATATATAGATGATATATATAGTGAGCCAAATTTTGGATCATACAAACTTTACAAAAAATAATAGGGAAAAGGGGGACTCTCCGAGTCCCCCGTTGAAATGACCGAACTGTTTATTGTCCGTCTAGGCGGCCCTAGACGGTGGTAACTTCCTCTGTTGCTACAAGGATGAGCCTTGTGAGCTCATCCTTTACACCGTTGAGAGCATCATATGTAGCCTCGATGCTCAGTTTTACAGATGGATCAGCGTGCGAAGCTGCAAGCCGAGCCTCCATCATGGTGGTGTCAACAAGCTGTCTTAACGCGATCAACTTATTGACATCCTCCCCTTCGATTTCAATTGCACGCTCTAATACCTTTCCGGTATTGCGTGCTCCCGCGAGAGTCTCGGCAGAAGCATGTGCCTTTGCGAGACTCGAAGTCATCCGAATTAACATCGGATAAACTTCGGTCTTGAGACTCTCGTTAATCTTATCGTTTAAATGGTTACTCATAGTAACCTCCTTTCTCCTGATCTCTACTTTTTTCTGGTGCATCAGGTATCAGCTATATCTTTTTGTATACGATAATAATATATAATTGAAATCTATAGTAGATCAATTTTTAAAACAATGATTACAGGTCAGTAGTAGGGGTCGTTCGTATATACCGTTCGAGTGTGTTCCTTTTCTTTGTAATTACGACCCCTGCTTTCACGAAATGTCATATAACTTATATTTTAAGCACTACCGATAGGTAATGTCCACTATATTAACTTAGATGAATATATTCACCTAAGCCACCCTATAAAAATAAGGTATGCAGTGAGTTCATTATAGTCTCACTGCATACCAATTATAAATTCCCCACAACTCATCGATACTTAATGTTATCGTCTCGTTATCAAATTCATTGGATAGAGTCACCATATAAACAGTCTTTCCACTATCCGTAACAAGTTCCATATCAACCCAAGCATCAATGACATGGTAATAAAACTTAAGTGCTTCCCATAACGTATCTAAATCTGCTTCAAGTACTTCTTTCTTTGTTGGGTGCATATGTGTTCCCCTCGCTTATGTAAAAATATAGTAAGGAGAAACCAGAAGCCTCTCCTTACTATATTATTTGTACCGTAATGAAACCTTAAAGATTTCACGGTCTCTCTTCTTAGATTCTCTAAGGTATACTCGGACATTTTTTACCTTATTTCTCTTATCGTCAATAAAACGACAATGGAGATTTTCAGTTGGAAGATATCCAGCCGTGTTTGCATCTGATGTGATCCAGTATGCTGCATAAGATCCTTTAAAATCAAGAGTTTCTACCTGGCTATTAATTGCCTCTGCCATTGCCTCTTCTTTGATATCGTTGCCTCTACCAGCGAAAATTTCACTTGGTTCGATTAAAAGAGCGCCGACTCCTTCATCTTCAAAATATACGACATGTACATGATCTTCCGGATTGCCCATCCGAATAATCGTATGCATTAACCCAACCATTTCATTAAGTGCTACTTTAGTCATAAGGATGACACCAGCCACCGGCTCCTGACTCACCATAACACCTTTGTCATTCTTTTCGACATTCATGTTTTCACGTTCCTCCTTATTATAACCATAAATGGTCTGTAATTCTAATCTTAAAGGTTTGTACAAAGGACAATCAAGTAGTATCAAAAAATGATACTACTTGTCCTTTTTTAGCAACTACTCATGATCGACATAACGAAGAACATGTAGATTGCTCGACGCACATTGTTTGCCGTAGAGTTAAATGGCTGTCCTGCTTTTACAGCTCCAATTTCAACCATCCACTTATCTAAGATCTGCTTAATTTTGATAACATTCGGGTCAATGGTATTTGATTTCTGGTATACTTTCATGCAGTAGATAAGGAATCGGTTTGTTCCAATCTCCTGAATCGTATGACCAGTTGAATCCTCTGAGAAGAGATACAAGAATACCAGTCGTTCAATGACAACCCTCAATTCTTCTCTTCTCTTATCATCAATAATCGCCCCTATATATGTACGGAGATTATTTACGCTGACACTACAGTTTTTCGCTGAGAGTTCTACCAACTTACTATTCGGTCCACTTACGATGAGATTCGTAAGTACCTTGTTGGTGATTCGTTCCGCCGCCAAGGTATTACTATCAGATTCATAGTATTTATCTTCTTCAAAGCTTTCATGTTCTGACTGAAGATACTTACCGGATTCATGGTTTGCATAGAACTCTTTTGCAATGTTGAGCATGAAGTTACTCATACGAGTACGAACGTCTGCCATAAACTTACCAAGAGATTGGTCATCTCCAATTAAAATATTCTTCTTATGAAGATTATAGGCTTTTCCAATCATATCATAAAGAACAGCCCAAAGGTTTCCAAGCTGTTTAATCTGGAACTTATTGGATAAGTTGTTAATGGTGTAAGCCATCGTTGTCTCTGCTGGTTCATAACGGAAGAACTTCTTGTGAATCAACGGATAGTTAAAGCAGATTAAATACGTTAGTGCATTTGCCACCTGCTTCTCATCTTTCTTCATTTCAAAGTGTCTTAATGCAAGAATCGTTGCAAGGTTAAACGGGTAGTATACACCACGAATAGTCCAACTACTATTCACCTTTCTAATTTTACTAAACACAGCATCTACCATTTCAGTAGTAAGTCCCATAGAACCAAGCACGATGTTGATTGTGTCCGTTGAGAATACTGGTCGTTTACCTGGTCCAATAGCTGAGTAGATATTGAAGTTTGTTGACATGTATAAATCAATGGTGTCTTTGAAGACCTTTGCATTCTTACTATCAGAAAGCGATTTATCTACAATCCCACCAATATCATTCAAAGCGAATGTTGACATTGTTTACACCTCCTACATTAACTCCTTGTTCCCAGGGAGGGTTTACACAGATTAGTAGGGATGATGTACTGATCTGGATGCAGGCGGGGATGTCTTCACAGATACATCATTCCTATACCCATTGTAACGTAGCGATCGAAACGGACTTATCAACCTCTTGATTTCTGTTTGTACTTTAAAGCGTTTTCCATATCATTGGTGCTATAACGAACGTGACACATAACCCTGTCCGGTTACGTTACAAAAAATATGAGAAGGTAGACCATTCGCCGACGGTCTACCTTCTTTTACTTTATAGCTTATCGATAAAATTGTTAACACATATACCGACTGCACCAAGTCCTCTCTTGAAACGACTCAATGCCATTTTTAATGACTGTATGGTGGAATCATACCACGCTACAACTGGGTCTTTCGGATACCTGAAAATTTCAACTCGCGTCTTATTGCCACTAGCATCTTCAAGCAGAATACTTATTGTTACGTCTGGTCCAAGGTATGCATACTGAAATGGGAACAGTGTATTCTCAAGGATCGATACAAGATTCATGACATTTGTAAAGGAGTCACCACTTGGCATATCGTTAAATGGGTAAATATACCTAGATGCCCGCGAATGCGGGTCGACAGCCTCAACCCGCACCGGACTAAATCCGTTACTCATGATATCATTAATCTCATCTATCTTTTTCCAGAAACGCTCACCAAATGTGATCATATATCTCATCTTCATATCAGCCTCATCCTTTGTAGTCAATATTTTATTTTGAAACCCAGCGAATTCTAGCAATGGAATCTCCACGTTTTACTGGAATCGTCTTATACCCTTTACTAAGTCTCGTTGTCAATCTGATATCAGATTCAGACAATTCAACCTTTCCACCATTTGCCATGTAAACCATTAACTTGGTTCCATGGGAAGCTCTTGGATCCATTGGTGTAATCTTAAAGACCTGGTCACCTTCACCAAGAGATGTAAGACGAATCATATCAGCTTTTCTCTTCTTACCAACAAGAATCTCATCTAATTCACATCGCTTTGCATAACCTTTTGTAGTGATTACACAAACTTCCTGCTGATCCGTTGTACAAACCCCACACACCTCATCGTTTGGTAAAGATAAGTGCACGGTTCCTTTTGTAAGTCTAGCAGTTGTTGCAACCTGCTTCATATCTACAATGAGCCCCATACCACCATTTGTATAGACGAGTCTCGTTGTATCATGCTCTGTATCGGAAACATAGGCATGGCAAACTTTGTCACCGTCATTTAAGACAATTCCCTGAAGGTTCGTTCTACACTTTAAGAACTCTTCCATAGGTGTAGCCTTGATTATACCGTTCTTTGTAAACATGATGAGTCTCTTCGATGCAGCATCATCCAGCTCGTCTTTCTTAATACAAATTGCATGAACTGCATTACCACCCATACCAATTGTATCAATAAGTGCGTGTCCCTTCTGAGATGCATCCGAAATCAGTGTCTTCGAGAGATCCATGTTGAATACATAACCGGCATCATTTACAACGAGGATTAAATCGTCGGACGTAACCTCTGGGAAGTAACCGATGACTTCGTCCTGTACGATACCAACTGCATTGGATCCAACCATCATCTTCTTTACACTGGACTGAGTTACAAGTACACGGAAGGAAAGTTTGGTTGTTTTAATGGAGTTCTTCTTAATAACCTTACACTGTCTTGGTCTACCGAAGAGTTTGATACCTTCATCAAGATCAGCACAAATCTTATCTTCAAGACCCTGTCTGGACTGAACGAGTCTCATGATAGAATTGATCTGTTCTGGGATCTTATCAATTCTTTCCTTTAACTCGTCACGGCGTTTCTTTGTATTGGCTCTTAAAGATAATCCAGAGATTACCTGCGCCTGATACGTAGATACACCAAATGCTTTTACAAGATTCTGAATCATGGACTCATCATCTTCGGAATCATGAATGATCTTCGCTGCCTTTGTGAAGTCAGACTCAGACATAACTGCTAAGAGTCCCTCGTATTCATGAGCTTTCTTTTCTAACTCTGTAAGTTTTCTAATATAATACCTCTGGAGATAGTCGATTCTTTTCTCTACCCACTGAAGGATTGCATCCTTTAAGCCAAGATGAAGAATGTAGGTTCTCTCAGCAAAGTTAAACTCTAACGGGCAAGTACCAGTGAGTTTTGTCTTCTTATTATCATAAAGCTGCTGCATCACCTGTTTCGGATCAGCGCCCTTCTTTAAATGAAGACGATAAGATACATCTGTAAGATTTGCCATGTCTGACGCATCTTCGATTCCAAAGATTTCCTTATCGGCTACAAGCTTAGCGATTGCAACCATAGTATCATCCATGGATACTCCTTCCGGGAATCCAGATACATCGATATAGTTATTACCATTATCATCGACTCCAGGAGTTAATACTGCACGGATCTTAAAACTACCATGACCTGCATCACAAATACCAGCAGCCGTTCCATCGTCAATGATCTCGTATCCTCGTGGGCTATCCGGATACAGATAAACCTTTGTAAGATTCGGATTCCTGATAAGAGCTTTGGTAAGTTCAAAAGCTTCTACCAGATTAAACGGGATATAGTTCATTGCATGTCCCCAAGCAATACCGGTGGAGACGCTAAATAAGAAGTTTGGATACTTTGCAGGTAACCAAACTGGCTCCATACAAGTACGAAGATAGTTCGGGATCATTTCCACTGCATCTTCATCAAACTCCTCAAAGAAGCACTTGTATGCATAAAGGGATAATCTTGCATCCAGATATCTGACAGCGGCGGCGGAGTCACCAGTTACGGATCCTTCGTTACCTGATACATCAATAAGTGGTGCATTCGTTTCCCAACTCTTTACCATAGAGTTAAATGTCTGCTCTACGGAACCAGTACCGTGTGGGTGGTACTTCGCTACACGAAGTAACCACTGCGGTACCTTTAAATACGGCTTCGTCGGAAGAAGTCCTTCATCTGCAAACATCATGTAGAGAATTCTTCTTCTAATCGGCGGAAGACCGTCCATAAGTGATCCAATGGATCGGAAGACGGATACGTTAACTCCATAAAGAGTTACTCTGTCTTTTGTATATACACGAACGTCCTGATCCTTAATCCCTTGAGAGAATCTCTCATGGGAATAAGCGTTATCAAGATCTTTCTTTTTTCTGATCGCCATAATATCCTCCTTAGTTATCAATATCATCCGGGGAGACATTCGCATTCTTTACTAAGTCTTTCCGGACATTTGAGAATTTCTTTAAGAAGAGATGGTCGAGTGTCTGTGCGGTTGCATCTACGTCATTAATAGTGAACCGTAAGAGGACACGATAATCCGGATTCAGTACCAATTTCTGCATCTCGTACGGTGTCATTTCACCGAATCCCTTATAACGTCCTGTAACCTTAGGTCTATACTCCTGCACCATTGCCATAATCTGACCGATTGTGAGTACACCGTAGTGCTTCATCTCAGTTCCAACTTTCTTATAGAACTCATAATGACCGATCTTATTATTACCGTTCACAAAGTAATTGATTAAGATCTTAATCTGCTCGTTCACGGCCTTTTCAAAAACTAAGTTGCAGAACTTACTCTGATAACAACCGGAGATCGAGCTCTTCTCTGCATTGTAATGAAGTTCCGGGTCTAACTGCTCAACAACTCCCGGATTCATGAATGTGTCGTAATGCATAACGACATACTCGATTACATCAGGACTTACTCGGTACGTTGCAGATAACTGCGATAATACCCTAAAGTATTCTCTGTTTGTGAATAAGAATCGTCTTACATTTGATGGTGATACGCAAGTATCTTCTCCAACGAATCCGATCATGATATTCTTTGTTGCCGTCTCCTCTAATCTTGTAAAGAGATCAGACTTCGCATAAAGATATGCATCTGGATCAACAAAGGACGCATCCTTCTTTTTCTTCATTGCAAGTTCGATTCTGTATAATGGAGCTACGACACGATAAACGTATCCGTGTTCGATTAACTTCGGGGCGTGCTTATAGATGTCAGCCAAGTAAATGCCAGCAATATGCTCGCCATCAATATCGGCATCAGATCCGATAATGATCTTCTTATAAACAAGCTTACTTTCGTCATAGTGATCTCCATATCCACACTGAAGAATCTGGTCTAATAATACCACGATAAATGCTTTCTTCTCATTTGCATCTTCTTCTGCGGTCTTCTTTGTAGACTTTCGATTCTGGGCTGCAAGTTCTTTGGAACTGATTCCATATACGTTAGACGGGTTACCCTTTGTCGCAAGGATTCCCTGAATGTCGTTATTGTATCTTGCTCTACGTACAAGACCTCCAGCGGACTGTCCCTCTACGATATAGAGTTCCAACTCTTCCCCATTGATATTCTTTCCAACTAAGTTTGCTGGGTTATAACCAACGATAAGTTTAGAGTTTAATACCGTTGGAACTTCCCGCTTAATCTTAGATCTCTTCTCCGTATTATCTGTCCGGATTTTAGCATTTTCTCTCAATAACTCAGAGATCTTTGTCACATACTTCTTATTCTCCTGAAGCTTAAAGAACTCTGTAAGAGTTGATACAACCAGGGAGCGAATCGGTGCAGAAAGTTCCTGGTTACCTAATTTATGCTTCGTCTGTGACTCAAACTTTGTAGAATAGTTCGTACGAAGATTTAACACTAAACGAAGTCCTGTTAAAATATCCTTACCAGTAACTTCGACCTTATCTCCTTTCTTCTGGTTATCTTTTACCATCTTTAACAAAACAGAGGTGAGACCATTAAGAACTGCATCCTGATGGACACCACCCTGGATATTTTCAATGTCATTACAAAACGCATAGACTCTCGGCTGATCGTCTGCTGTCGTATAGTTAAAGGAGAACTCGATTCGTAAATCACGATCCATGTCTTCCAAATGTCTCTGCATTGTACCATCAGCATTCGGTGTAAATACTGGAATTGATTTCTCTACAAGCTTTAACTGATTTACTAAAGTAATCGGTTTCGCTAAGAAGTCTGCATCCGGACTCATGTACGGAAGGAACCCAGCGATACCAGTTGTATTATGGTAAGTCTTTGTAACGGAATCCGATTTACCCGGAACCTTACTTACCGTGAATTTTAACTTTAAACTTGGGTCCATGAAGAAGGATAACTTCTGGAGCCAATCTTCGTATCCATCGATTGGAAGGACGGAACCTTCCCCAAGTAAAAACTGAGACGGCTTAAAGCTAACGGTTAACCCGTGCTTGCTCTGGTTCTTAATTGTAACAATTCGGTCGTCGATTTTCTTACCATCTCTAAACCGAAGCATTCTTGCCTGTCCATTACGTGTAGATGTAATCTCGAAGATCTCTGACAGTGCATTACAAACCGTCATACCTACACCATTCTCACCAGCAGAATCACCATCAACACGATCCATCTTAGAACCACTCTGAAGGATCGTACAAGCATTCTCTAATTCATCAAACGGGATTCCTCTACCGTGGTCTTCTACGGTAATCATATTCTCCTCTACGTCATAGAAGATATTACCAGTGCCATCGGAGATTGTCTTTGGATTCCCATGCTCATCGATTACGTTATTCGTAATTTCTCTTGCTAAGTGTAATACACCTTCCGGACCAGTATATGAGATATACATGGTCGGTTTCTTCTGTACCTTCTCGATATCATTCACGATATTGACAAACTTATCATCAATGATCTTTGGCATGATATCCCTCCTTCTCAAAAAATAAGATTCAATGGAAAACTGGGATGGATCCAATTGGACCCACCCCATATCCACTTAATTAGTAGCTGCGGTTGTTGCCGTAGTAATTAACACGGCCAACGCCACCGCGAGACGGCTGACGATGATTTCCATTCTTATTCTTCTCGCCCTCGTTCTGCTTTGCGATCATCTTGTTGTAGCCCTCAAAGAACCGCTCAATGATCTCGATTGCAGCATAGAACTGATCCAACTGTTCCTTACCACCCGGAAATTCACCTTCTGGTGCATTGAACTTCATCTGCTCAAGCATGGATTCAATCTGGAACTCCGCTGCATTGACCTGTTCTGCACTGTACACTGCGGCACTGAATACTTTACCGCATCCATCTGTCCCACCGCACTTGAAGATATCCGGGGTATCAGCCGCAAGACCATATTTCTCTAAAGTCTTTGCGTTTGTTACCGGTTCGAGTTTAACTCCACCTTTCAGGTTCGGGTGGTGCTGATGCGCACGCTGATACGCAACACGAGCATTACCTAATTCAAAGGTCTGCTCCGCCAGCCTCTTCTTGTAGTTCTCCAACTCGTTTCTTGCTTCATTGCTGTTAGCCATAATATTTTCCTCCTGTTGTATAAGATGACTAATGTATTTGGCCAAATACCTTAGTTTGTCGTTTAGACCCGATTATAATATATATCTCATTCGATAGTTGGGTTTTTGCGATTACGAATATGTACACCCAATTTTCTTATCGTATATCTATAGGGGTCAATTGACTAGGACTGAATAAGATAAATATATGTAGGATTAGATGGATCCAACCCCACACTTGAGATTTTGTCCACCTAATCCTAGTATTTTATTTAATGTAAATCTGCCTTCTCTGTGAAATCGACATCATCCACAAGTTCGGCTGTTTCTGCAAAGCAGATAACCTGGAGACAATCCATTACATGATAACGAATGAGCTTATGGTCGAAGCACTTTGTAGCCTTAGACCGAATTGGTCCAGTTACTACAAAATAATCAACTCCTTCAATCGTTACTAACTGATCCTCTCTCATCGGGTCATCACAAGAAAATGTGACCGTATAATCATTATCGAAGATCAGTGCGTGTACATGATCAAAACCACCACCGGCTTTAATCATAGCCGTAGCTTCACTTTTTGTCATAACCTCTACCTCCTAATTAAATTCCACATACGCCGGTAATTAATGCCGCATATAAAGACTGACCGTCCTTACCAACGATCTGCTTTAATATATGGTAATTGTTTACATATGTAGAATTCAGAACGGAAATAATGTTGTAGTTGAAATAAGAGAAGTTCTCTAATGCTAACAGCATGGAAGCATCGTAGATATTGATGTAACTTTCCATGAAGTTTGATACGGTAAGATTACCCAAACGATTCTTTAATTCCGGAATCTGGGCTAACTTCTGAAGAACCGTTGCGATATTCGTATAGTCCTTATCTTCAAACTGATCCGTAACTCTACGAATTGCAACCAAATTCGGGTTCGTACAGTTGTACATCGCATAAGTGTCGATCTGATCTTCACCCTGAGTACAGCCCATAACGGACTTTAAGAAGAACTTGGATGCAATAAAGAGTACCTGGTTAAAGGTATCTGGATCCAGTTTAATAGAGTGCTTTCTGTTAATACACTCTGCGATGATAAAGGAATAGATCTTGGATGCAGGACGGACGATGTTTGGAGCTACAAGTTTCGGGCTATTCTGTAACTCCACGAACTTTAATGCCATGAAGCAACTTTCAAGGGAAGCCTTTAACTTATATTCATCACAATTGTATGATCCGTCGTCTTCATGGGTTGCACCGCAGATGGATAAGAATACAAGCCCAGTTGTCTTTTTCGTACCCGGGTCACCTACTAAAATAAATGGGAGGTATAACGGGATACGAAGAGTCTCTGGTGTGTAAACCATCTGGATAGATCCATTTGTAATCGCTTCTGAGATCTTTGTCATAAGCGGGCTCTTCAGTCTATTTCTTAACTTACTGAATACAATCTGCATATCGGAAGGCATAACCTGCGTACCGGACTTAATAGCGGCTGCTACTTTATCGGTTGCCTGCCCACCTTTATTCAGTATAGACCATTCATATGAATTACTGAGCGGCATATACATAGGATAATTTCTCCTTTCATTTATAGTGTCATTACCCTCGTGTTTCAAAAGGAATTGAGAGTTAACGGGATACAACACCCATTAACTCTCATATGATTAACGCACTAAGTGCGGTTTGTTAGGATACCACCATTCGATACTGGTGGGTTGGAAGTAGATAATGTTACTTATCTTCCTTGGTTTCCTTCTTTTTCGAAGCAGCCGCCAGAAGTTCCAAAATATCAGATACCGATAATCCACCTCCCTGCAATGCCTTCATGATAGCGTCGGCGCAGTTTGCCTCTTTAGACCAAGAGTTGTTCTGCCAATAGCACCACAGTGCAGCACCTGCAACAAAACCTACAGAAATCAAATCAATGACACCTTCATTCACATTGATACTAGAATAGATACCAAGCGTATTGAAAATCTCATTGATGATTGCAATGAGAAGAACTAACAGTCTTCTGATTGTTGCAGCTTTCACCTTACCGACAGACTCATCTGTCTCAGCAGGGGTAGTAACTACATCTGTACTCTGAGTAGAAACTTCCGCTTTCGCTAATTCATCGGAAACCTCATTGATCGTGATCGGTGTTCCTGTGAGAACTGCCTCCACAATCTGTTTGGATTTGTCCTGATCTGTCATAAGACAATCCCTCCTTCCATTGAATCTCTAACGATTATAGATTTGTTATAAGTTTATTATGATTTCATTTGTCACACTTGGTTAATTAGTTTGCACTACATCTATATATTATAAGAAGGAGATTTGAAATATGGGTATTATTGATATCACTGCAACGGATGTATATGTTGCATTAAAGCCAAATGACTTATTGAAGTCCCCGATTAAATTTGGATGGACACATGCGGCAGGAGTCTTAGAGGTAACATTACCGCACGATTTAGCAAATACGATTCGTGCATTAGTTATGATGGCAAACGATTATCCGGAAGCCCCATTGCCAGCAAACATTTCCCCTGTGGAAACAAAATCGATTACTGGGTATATACACTACACGGATATCGGCGATATGGACTACTCGTCCACACTTAACATCAGAGGAATTACTGCATTAAAGATGAATGAAGTTGTACTTGAGACTACAACTTATCATTTTGACTTATCCCCATACATCACTACAGATGAAGAGGGAAATGAAATTCACATCGAACCACCTTACTCCTATTATGAAGGGAAGACCATGGTTCGACTTACGATACCGAAAACGGTAGTAGAAAAGAGTTGTAAATTATTAAACGATATCTATCCTTATTCAAGGTTTCAGGATCTGAATGAGAATATTTATAAATACGTAAAGACGAAAGGATGATGAATATGGGACTTGATTTATCTAACATACACCCAGGTGTATTTGCGTTATACATCTCTGGGAAAAAGGTAAGAGAGCAGTATGGTATGGTTGCCATTGATTCAGAATGCTCCAATGAAATAAGATGGGTTCCTACTAGCAATGAAGGAGATTACATCTTTAATGAATTTAAGGATAAGACGTTAGCCGATTGGGAGGAGGAATTCCCAGATCTCAAGAATCGACGTTATGTTAGAATGGATATAACGCTTTCAATAACTCAAAATGGTGTGAATGTTGAAATCATTCACGAAGTAAGTACATGGACATGGGTAAAGTCCATTAACTATGACACAGCAGATGGCTACATGTCAAACTATCCGATTACGGATATCCCGGTTCGATTTGATGATGTAAAAGGAGTTCCGTTTAAACCAAGTAAGTCCGATGATACGAAATACCTCTATGCAGATATCAATCATTTTACAGGGTTACCATTTGTAGACTATGTCGGTGTAATTACTTGGACGGATACTGATATCAACTGGGGATTCAACCGGATGAATGCGGTTATTCGGTTTAAGGAGTTAATCGACAAATACCAGTCTGTGAACTGTGAGGGCAAACCGTATGTATCCATTAAATGGCTACATGGAGTTGGATATTGGTTTGGTGACTTAAAGAAAGAAACCATTGAGAGTGAGCAGAATGCTTACTATAACAAAGAAACCGGAAAGGTGGAAATTCCTGATGAAGGATAACTTATTAAATGGAATTGTATTAGCCGATCTTCACTTCGGTGCAATCAATTCCAACCGTTTTATGGAAGAACTTGATGGGTGCTTATTTAAGTACCTTTCAAAGTTCGTCCTTAAAGAGCATCAACTAATGGATTTCATTGTGATTGCGGGAGATACCTTTGATCTCAGTGAACCATTCAACTCAACCGTTGTGCAGAACGTCATTCGATTTATGGCAAAACTTGCTTGTTATACAGGAAATCTTTGGGTGATTGAGGGTACAAGAAGTCATGATGCGCTTCAGACCGAGACGCTAAAGACAATCTTTAATGAGTTCATGCCATCAAATAGTTTATGCACTGCAAGATTCATCGAGAAGATGACAAAGATTGAATATGATGGAGCAAAGATTCTTTTCATACCAGAAGAATTCGTTCCAAATCCAGAAACATACTACGATGATTGGCTTAGTGAGAAGTATGATCTTATCTTTGGTCATGGAATGATCGATGATATCTGGTATGCAAATGGGGCAAATAATAAGCAGAAACAGGCCGGATCATTAGTGACACCTGTATTCTCTGTGGATAAACTCTGTGCGGCTGGTAACTATGTCTATTTTGGGCATGTGCATGAGCACAAGTCATATGGTCCAAATGGTCGATTTAAATACGTTGGACCAACAACCCGATGGGAATTTGGAAAAGAATGGGACTGCGGGTATTATCATGTCACGTATGACAAAACGTCGAAGATTGCCGTCGAAAAATTTATCCCGAATACATTCGCTCAGAAACTTAGTACCGTCAGTATGTCATTCGATGACACTACGGAAGTAGATCAGATTCAGGATAAAATCGCGGCAATTGCACTTCCGAAAATAGATACTTGTGACAAACTTCGTGTGATTGTGAATATCCCAAGATCATTAAAAGACTTTGATGTAATTCGAGCACTAGCAATCACCAAATTATCATCATACAGTAAAATCACTCCGATGATTAAAATCATTGAAGATGTAGAAACTGATGATTGTGATGAGGGGAATAGTGTTATTCCAGACCAGACGATGTTTGTAAATAGTACAGAAGATGTCCGAATCAAGGACTTCATTAAAAATACAATGGATAAAGATGTATCCATCACCAGTATCCGTGATACGATCGGATATAGTAAAGTTTGTAAACAGGAGGATTCAGATGAATAAGTTTAATGGGTTTATTCGAGAAATGGTTGGGTTATTTGGAAATTTCTTAATGGGAGGAGCTGTTGTACGGATCAATGATCCACATCAGCTTTACCAGTTCCATAAGATGCTCAGGTACTCGTTATATAACTTCTTTAATACGACATTGATGACAGATGCAGATTTACTTGCATATACTGCAAGTAGAAACTTAAAACACCTGGATTTATCCAGAAATGTAAACGGTAATAAACTCTCATTAAAAATGAAGACGCAGATTCTTCTGGACCGTGCAATCTACTACTATATGGCGGACAACTATGACTTTTACGGTTTCCCCGTATACTTTAGAGCAAGGACAGAGGGCTGGGACGATAACCAGTGGACATTAGATCGGGATATGCTCCAGATCATGGGAGCTCCAGAGAAAAATGTCATTCAGATCGAAATGCTATATTCCGACGGGGATCAGTTGCTTATGATTAATGAATTTAATCCGGCAACATTAATCAATTCCCCAAAAATCCCGTCTTCTTTATGGAAGTTCATGGCACCTACACAGGAACAGCAGGATGCGGTAGATCATCTCATTAAACAGGCACTTGTTAACCGGTTGAATGACAAGAAGCAGTATGAAATTGCAATGTTATCAGATCCAACAATTGCAATGGTAAGTAGCGTTGCAGACTATGTAAATGCACAGAGGACAATTGATGACAATGTAAAGACACTCAATAACTCCGTTGCATATATGATGACAGTCGATGATCCGTGTGGAAACGATGATGCTGTTAGCAAAATCATGCAGTTCTTATTTACCGGAACAGTGGCAATTCAGTTCTTTAATAAAGATGACGTAAAGAAGATCTTTAGTATGATGTCATTCGTTGCAAAGGGTGATATTGCACTGATTCCGATTCCAGATCCGGGTGAGAATGGAATCTTACTATGGTATGATGGAAGATGGGGTCAGCCTCAGTATTCCACGGAATCATTACCAGAAGGAATTGAGCCTGTTAAGTATTCTGAGCTTGCATCCACAATTGAGGAATGGACAACCAGAGAAGTATTCATCTATTCTATGTGCAAGAATCTTATGCTCACTTACCCGATCCTTAATGCAGCAATTCCACCGCTGTATGTACATTCGATCCGTGATGAAGTCTATGAGGAATTATCCGGGGATAAATCTGATGCGAAGGATCTTACGTTTGCATCTCCAATAAAGTAAATGTCACGAAGCCATACTGGTAGAAATATCAGTATGGCTTTCTATAAACGCGATAAATACGTGTTCATTTACATTCATTGATGGTCAAACAGATGCATTAGACAATCCTTTAACTGGGAAATATTTCCGTGTTAAAGAAGAAAGGACCCGAAGACTACTATGGACGAAATCACTATCAGATGGGACGCGCCTATTCTGAATAAGTTAATTGGTCTTACCTTTAAGACCAACTATAATATCACAACGGCGAATTTAAGAAACTTACAGAAATTACTTAATCGATCAAACATGACCCCTTATCAGAATAAGGGTATGATTATTAAACGTGTAAAATTCCTAAAGGCTGCACTTAGAGCAAAACTTGATGAGCAGCTTGAAGATGAAGATATCATCATCAACTATTGTAGACCCGATACTCCAGATCCGATTGTTGATGACATTATTAACTCGATTCCAAAGTATAAGCAACTTAATAATCGAGAAATTCAGGTGCTTAATAATATGGTAAATGATCGTTTACAATATGGCATCATCAATTCGAAAATTATATCCCTAAAAGAGATCATTGCAAGGATCGAAAATGGGGAATTTAGTACATATGCAGAAGCAGCTAACTGGGTAGACAAATGGATTACGGACTATAAAAGTATCAGTAGAGAAATCCAGACGAAATCTGCCCAGGGCATTATTCGATTCGGTGATGATAAGATCAAGGATCGTATTCGAGATGTATTAAAGAGACTCGGTACGACTTCATCGATTATCATTACTGGTATTCAGATGTTAAATGAGATGTTAAGTCCTGGTTTAAGACCAGAAAAACTTTATGTATTACTAGGACTACCAGGCGGATTTAAATCCGCTTTACTTGTAAAGTTATTCCTCGATACGATTAAGTTTAATGCCAAAACGTATCGACCGAAAGATCCGGATTGTAAACCGGTAGCATTATATATCACACTTGAGAATACAAACGAAGAGTCATTTGCTCGTGCATGGAATATGACATGTAAAGCAGATGATATCGAGAACTATTCCGTTGATGAAATCTATGCTGGTATGAAAGACTATGGTATCATCGGTAATCCAGACATGGATGGAATCATGATGTACAGACCAAATATGAGTATTGACACAAACGATGTACGAGAGATCATAGATCAGTTAAAATCTGAGGGTCTTGAAGTTTGTGCATTATTCTTAGATTATATCGGGCGTATTCATTCTGCGCAGAGAGCTGCTAGTGAAAAAGAGGAGCTTAAGAATGTTACAAACGAACTGAAAACAATTGCGATTGACTACTTTATCCCAGTCGTTACTGCTCATCAGGGAAACCGTAATGGTTTATCTGTAGCAAATGCAGCAAAACGTGAAGGTAAAGCAGATATTGGTAAATTAATGGGTGCCGAGTTTACAGGTACCGCAATTGAGGTATTACAGAATGCTGATATGCAGTTATTCTTAACCCTTGAAAGACGTAAGTCTGATGGACGGTTATTCTTATCATTTACACGATCAAAGGAGCGTTATCGTCCTCAGACAAAATTGGATTATTTTAGCCAACCATTTGAGATTGGTAATGAGATCAAACTGGTTGATGACTTAATGATGGATAAACCGCAAGGAGTTGTCTCCATTGGTGATGATATGGATGGTATTGATATGGATCTCTTACTTGGTCAGAATACCAAGCATAATAAGTATAAGTCAAGCAAGCCATCTAGTATGTCAAAAGGAAATGTTACAGACGACGACTTCAATATGCAGCCGCTATAAAATAAATAAGTACAAGGAACGAGACTCTGATCTCAATTCCTTGTACTTATTTTTTGTTAGAGTGGAGCCTCATTTAGAGGCTTTACTGGAATAAATGTACAATTACCAATTCCAGAAAGGAACTTACAACACTATTGGGATATTATTAACGCCAAGAGAAAGCATTCAGCTTCCCTTAATAGAATGTATACCCATTATATAATTAGTATTAACTCAGTACGAGCTCTGGTGATTGCAGTATATAACCAGGAATAAAACTCTGGGCTCTCTCGCCATTGTTCTACAATCACAACAACTTTCTGAGCCTGAGATCCCTGTGATAAATGGCAGGTGATTGCACTACCAAATTCAAATAATACACTAGAAGACATCATACCGTTCATTGCTTTTCGTTCCCCGTATGGAGAAAAAAGATATTTGTGATTTAACGGGATATCTGCAAACTCGTCATCATGAATAAACTCCGGTTGGAAATCAATTTCTACAAATGCACTACGTTGATGCGGATCTTTATTTACATAGGTACAAGTACCCACTAATCCGTTTACTAATGCAATGTCACTATATTGACCACCAAGCATGATATCCCATTTATTCTGTCTACAAATTAAAGTGTCCCCAACGGACACCGTATTTGATTCAATATGCTGTATATTTTTTCTAACGAACTGATTGATCTTATCCCTCATTGCATTCGTCCCACAAATTGTCATATCGCTCCAAGATAGAATTAATTTGGCTAAATCAAAATCTCGCATAAAGTCATCTTTTCTAATGACTCTAGCTTCATTATGAGCACCAAAAAATCCATAGTAAATTGGGGCATGTGCAATTGCTAACTGAGATAAATAAATGATGGGACTTCCTTCTTTTTGACGCATTGCTTTCGTTAAAATGGAATCAGGATGAGTTAAGAATTTTGGTTTTCCAAATACAGGTGGAAGCTGATGAAGATCACCTAAAACCAATACAGGTACCCCAAATGTTAACAGATCTTCAGCCATATGCTCTTCAACCATACCGCCTTCATCTACAACGATGAGTTTAATGTTTGGCTCCAAATGCTCTCTTTTCTCAAACTTCATTCTAGTCTTCGGTTTTCCGTTCTCATAGACTGTATAACCCTTTTCATCCTTTACGTTTTCAATGGTTAGATCATATACCATTGAATGAATAGTTCTACCTGGAACTCCACTTAAGCGAAGCTGTAGTGCCGCCTTACCAGTATATGCACAAAATACAACGTCAGTCATATCGATCTCGAGTTCTTTTATCATTAATTTAACAAGTGTCGTTTTACCAGATCCAGCGGGTCCTGATACTTCGTACCATGGACGCACTCTGGATTCTGGGTGTTTATACCAATGAATAAAATTAGCTTTCGCTAAAATCTGTTCTGGATTTAATTCAATTGCCATTTTTGTCACATCCTTTTCACGCGTTACAGGCATGTATGTACACCAATAGGACTTGACACACGATGATAATTGGAAAGGAGGCGTGTATTGTATGTTATACGATCAGGCGATTCAGAAGTTGAAATTAAATACAGACGAGTACATTCGTAATGTAGAAGATATCCCTGAGACTCCAGCTACAATGAAAGCGCATATTCAGAAATTAATGCCAAATATCCCAATTGGAGAAGGACCGATTACGAATATCAAACTCCAGATCAATCATGGGATATTTGTTAATGCAAAAGATTGTAAGTTACCAAATACAAAGAGTGTATTAAATGGGCAGAACTTTATTACATTGAAGCCGTTCAATAATGAACGTCCGAACTTCCGATCAAAAGCAAAGTTGAATAGTGACGGTGAGTATATCGTGGAGAAGCATAATCAATTCATTGCAACCATTCTCCATGAGGACATCGGAAATATTTACTTTACAGGAAGGAGTTAATTATGGCAAGCAAAGCGTTACAGACATTTCCACCAGATAATGCAAATTACATTGATGACTTCATCGATGCCGGACAGAACTTAGCATTTGGTCACGAGAAGTACATGCTAAAGTATCAAACGGAACAATCCAAGATCGTTGTACCAATGCAGAGTTTGGTCCAGAAGTATCGTGGAGCCTTTCGGAAATATATCGTGGAATATGAAATGACTGATAAGGAATTTGAACGATGGAAATATAATCCGAAAAGAATGTGCAAAGAGATGTACGGTACACCTGAGTTGTGGACCGAAATCCTCTTTATCAATCATATGGTTGGTATTACTGAGTTCAAAAAACAGACCGTCAAACTTTATACATTAGGAATCATTGATGCAATCAATGAACTCTTAATGATTTATAAAATGGATATCGCCGATAACCGTGCGAGTCTGGAGGAGGTTGATTAACTATGATGATTCCAAATGATGAAAACTTTTTTGATGGATATCTGAAGCAGAATCGAAAACGAGTTTCTGAGATCATGGGAAAGGTTGCAAGAGACATTCTTCACCGTAGCATGACTCATGATCTCGAACTTATGAAAGATCCAATTCATGATAAATTAGTAAGGGTATTTCCGAAATACAAAAACGGAGAAGCCCTTACAGATGAAGAATCAAATGCGATCTATGATATGTCAAAAACATCTGATTA
>OGOW01001662.1_pt1 | contig 19735 bp, 18 predicted proteins | sample 1552781 | NCBI WGS metagenome assembly OGOW01 (sample SAMEA2580145, study PRJEB22360) | human gut metagenome | biome: human gut; feature: human-associated habitat; material: faeces | place: Denmark | collected 2008/2010
AACTTGGGGGGTGAATTAGATTTATCAATTTAAATAGACCAGTAAAAGAAGTGCTAATAAACAACTAAACTTACTTTAGTTGTTTATTAGGATTCTCGACAAATTCCCTATAAACTCGTAAAATACGAACGATTCAGGATGTACGGGAAGGTTGGGCAAAATGGGACTTTGCTTAATCGTTAAATCTGGCGGAGGAGTCGATACTTCCTCCGCCACCGCATCCGCTGAGCAGATCCTCAGTGGGTATACAATTTATAGAAACGATGACAAAATCACCGGAACCATGCCAGACAACGGCACACAAACAAAATCTGGATTGAACGCTGGTGGTAGTGTCACGATTGATTCTGGATATCACAACGGTAGTGGTAGTGTTACCACAAATACGCTTGCAAGTCAAACTCAGTGTGATATCCCAAACCAGTGGTGGTGTCTTACAGGATATTCATACTGGGCCAACGGATCTAAATATGATGGATTAATGGTGAATAGAGGTACAAAAACGTGGTCAATTGGTGCAAACGGTTCTCAAACAATTGAGGATGGTTGGCATAACGGTTCTGGTACCGTATCCCAGTCTATCAATGTTGATACTGGTGAGTGGGGTCCTACCCCAACCACTACCAATCAGCAACTCTGTTGGCAGGGGTGGTATTATTCTAAAAATAGATGGTGCTGGGGGAATGGAAATCTTACTGCTGCTAATATCAAAAAAGATATTACCATTTTTGGTGTGAAAGGAACTTATTACGAATCCAAACGATATTTGATCCAAAATGGAAAGATAACTGGGTTATGCGCAATGTCGATGGCATCCGCATCCCAAGTACCATCATCCGTCACGTATAACAATGAAACCTGGTTATTATTATCATCAGATGCATCATGGTATGTCGACAGCGATGAAGGTACCGAAACATTATGGAACACGCATACCGTGGTAAAAAATATCAAGGCTATTGCAAAAACATCATATTCGGCTGGTGCAATCGGCGGTGTAACACTATCGTTTAGAGTACATGGGGATGTGCTAATTGAACCAAATAATGGATATTCTGCTTCGCGAGGATATAAGGCTAAAGTTGGATTCATCCATAAGTATGGAACCGGAAACTACACATCTGGATACCGCACAGAAAATCGTGGTGTTGTGTGGTGGGTGGGCACACAAGAATTTATAATTGGGCAAAAGAATCCAGGGACGATGCCTGTAGCTCAATACACTGGCGGAAATATGTATAAATGGACGTCAAGTGGACCAGGTGACGGTAATTTGCTTATAGACCACTGGTGTTACGATTTTTCGTGGGGACATAAAGACTGCATTGTGAGTGTTTGGGTGAAGAACTTGTGGCTGGATACCACGGAATCTATGACCTTCTAAATATAGTAAAGGGTAATATAGAAATTTCTATATTACCCTTTATTTAAACAATGTCAGCATGTCATGGATTTGGTTGTATCAAACCATAAATTTTTTACCCACGTAACATGCCCATACCCCATATTATTATCATTCGAAAACATACCCGATACGCTAAATGATATACACATGACATCTGATGTAGTTATCCACATCCCTCCCGCTGTTCTAGTACCTGATTTCATCGATGAAGTTGATGGGATGGACCATGCCCATTTATTATCGGATAGTGACATAGATGTATCCATATTATAATACAAATAATAGATGTCGTACGCGTGATTACCTAGGGAGTATACCATATGAAGTGAAGCAGTTCCCCACGTATGAGTCCTATTCCATCCATCATATATCCAAGTCCACACATCAGCACCAATCTGAAATCCAAATGTTGCAGATTGCTTGACTTTAGATGTCCATGTCCATGAGATAGGAACGATGTTCTTAGCCCCAGATATTGTGTAATAATACAATACATCGATTGTATTGCCACCGTCATTACCTTCCCATGTAAGTATCTCCTGATTGTACAATAGCCATGTAGCACCGTTATATGACACAGTGGTCCCATTTACGCCAGATGGATAATATTTGGACCATGTACCATTTGGTGTTAGTGTACATAATCCAGTATTCTGACCATTCTGAATGATATATCTTTTAGTTTCATAGTAGGATCCAGTAATGCTGAATATGGAGACACCTTTCTTTATATTACCAGCAGCTAAGTTACTTGTGCCTTCGCACCACTGGTTCTGAGTGTAATACCAACCTGAATTACAGATTGTCTTATTGGAAGTACCGGGCCTATTCATTCGCCAAGTAGTATCCTGTGTAATAGTAGACGATTGTTTTACAGTACCATTTCCATCGTGCCAGCCGCCTTCAATTGTCTGGGATCCATTGACGCCGATCGTCCATGTCTTTTTACCACGGTTCGTCATTGTTCCAGTAACTTTGCCGCCGGCTTTCCAATACGTGTACCCACTAAGGCACCATGATGAATCTGGAATGTCGGCGGCTGTATTGTCTGCTAATGAACTCACTGAAATTTTACTTTCGTTTTCTGTATAGTAACCAGCCGCGATTGTTTTAGAACCACCTGGATTAAGAGTCGTATTAATTGACTGCTTATCCATAGTTCCAGTTACAAGTGCGTCATTTACGTAGCAAGTATATCCTGACACAATAGTACTTGCTGTTGCGTTAGCAGTAGAGGTATCAGTTCCTCCGCCAGATTTTACAATTAAACAAATCCCCATTTGTTAATCCTTTGGCACATCTTGTAATTCGCAACTGCTGATTGCTGTAAACATTTAAAGTAAGTTTAAATGTTTACAGGGATTTATCTATACTGGACAAAGGTACCGGAAATTAGTTCTAGGGTACCTTTGTCCCTTGCTTTTAACAAGACAAACTCTTTTCACCACTTAGCTGCTGGTAATATAAAGAAAGGTGTCTCCATATTCAGCATTACTGGATCCTACTATGAAACTAAAAGATATATCATTCAGAATGGTCAGAATACTGGATTATGTACACTAAGCTCGTTGGGAGATAGTGATACTAAATCATGGGGAGGATCCGCATGGAAATTGTTGAGTAAACGAAATTGGTGGTATGTTGACAGTGATGAGGGTACGGTAACTACGGCATTTTGGTATATTAACATCACAAACTACAGTAATATTGTTACAATCAATAGGCGTAGTAATTCCGGCGGTATCCCTTGGTCCGCATCATGTAACTTTAAAGTTGGTGGCGATATACTGGTATATACGTACACTGGTGCTACGGGTAAGTCCACAGATGTTGGGTGTAGATTCATGGTTGGTATGAAGACAGGTAGCGGTAGTCGAGATATGTCAAAATATGTTTATTTTACTACTGGGACTGTATCGTGCAAGAATAACACGTATGTCCCAGCCACCATATCAACAACGATAACTGCCTCATCTTGGAGCTCGGAAGATTGGGTGTGGTTAATTAAGGAGGGGTGGTTTTGTATAACTCATACAGGGGTACCTTGGGAATATGGTCATGACGATTATGGTACCCAAATATGGTGTAAAAATCTATGGTTCGATACATCTGGATCGATGTCATATAACTGGTAATTAATAAAAGAGATAAGAGGAAATCATAATCCTCTTATCTCTTGATTTTCTTAAATAAACGCTAATAAACAACTAAACTTACTTTAGTTGTTTATTAGGATCTAGTGTAAACTAGCTGGGAACTACAAATTACGGACTTATCCAAGATGTACGGAAAGTTTAGTAGAATGGGTATTTGTTTAATCGTGAAAAGTGGCGGAGGGATCGATACCTCTTCTGCCACTGCAACGGCTGATAAAATTTTAAATGGGTATACGATTTATAAAGACGATAATAAGGTTACTGGTACTATGATAATGATTGGATCTCAAACAGAGAGCGGAAAAGGTGCCGGCTCTAGTACTATCATCAAAGCTGGCTGGCATGACGGGAGTGGTATAATAACGACGAATAGCTTGTCTGGTCAGACACAATGTGATATTCCAGATCAGTGGTGGTGCCTATCCGGATATACGTACTGGAAGAATGGTGACAAAATTACCGGAGCAATGGTAAATCGTGGTAAGAAAACATGGACGATTGGCGCGAATGGTTCTCAAACAATCGAAGGCGGTTGGCATAATGGAGCTGGTACCGTATCCCAGTCTATCAATGTCGATACTGGTGAATGGGGACCGACACCAACTACCACTAATCAGCAGCTTTGCTGGCAAGGGTGGTATTATACAAAAAATAGATGGTGTTGGGGGAATTCTAACCTCACTGCTGGTAATATAAAATCTGGTGTCAGTATTTTCGGAGTTTGGGGTAGCTGTAGTACAAACTACTATCTTATAAAAGATGGGCAATTGCAACGAGGTACGTTAGAATGGGTAAACACGTCATCCGTACAAGATAACTCCGCACACTATGACTCTTCGCATAAAGCACTAGTTCTTTATGCGACTACATGGACGTCATCAGGGCAAAGTCATGCACTATCAACATTCCCCCGTATCACAGGCCTTCAATATCCAGTTGTAAATAACGCATCATCAATCACTGGTGTCGTTTATGCTGAATTCATGATGCCGAGTCCAACGCAATGGGCAAGTGGAAGTTTACCAACAATATGGCTGTCATCGTTTCAATCGAGTACTAAATGGAGAGCATACGTTGGGTGTAATTGGTATAAAGGATTCACTGAGTCAGGTAATGCTGTTGCTAACACACGATACACATTGGCATTCGATAGAATATTCAATGCATTCACATCAAGTGCCACCGTGACATGGGCTAGTGTTGAGATTGATTTTGGTCGAAGCGCATATGGTTCTAGTAAAATAGTCAAGACCGTGTATTTATATAACTTATGGGTTGATGTCACCAAGGTGGCGACCTCGGGTTGATAATCATTATCTCCCTAAAACACAGGATTAACGATATTAGAAAGGAGATAGTACGTTATGAACGTAAATGTGAGTGTAAAAAACTCCTGTCCGGTTTGTAAACCAGAACCCCCGGCACCACCAAAGAAACCGTTAGCTGGTTATGATGATGCTTCTACTGAGTTCGTTGTTGCATGCCCGGATATGGGAGTTGTTCTTCGTACAGAAAAGAAAGCTCTTAAGGCACACTGTGGTGATCTGATTAAAGATCTCGTGTATGCTGATAAGAATATGAAACTTCAGACTATCACTGGTGTTTTATCGAACGTCCTGTGTCGTGTTGAAATGAAACCAACTGCAAAAATGCCGCCAATGATGGATGCACCGAATATTATTCGGGGTACCCATGCAAACAACTGTTGTTGCCCACCAGATCACCCAATGGGTGGTAGAATTATCCCGGCGGTGATCGTAGTTGATACATCTGCCCAGTATGGATCTTCCGTTGTCCAGGTACCAATCGAAGCAATTCGTGACTTTACCGCAGATGAGGTTGATCCAGATTGCGTTTATGCATGGGATTTTGATTTCATGCAGGATAATGAGGTTGTTTTCTATGCAAAGTTTGAGCCGAAAATGGTTCTCTGGAATGGTAAAGAAGTAACTGTCTTTGAGACCCGTGGTAATATCGCTGGTGCTAAGAGATACGGCTTCTATGTCGACGACATTAACCAGGATAACTCCATCGTAATCATCGGTGAAGGTAACGCTGTTGTATCAAATATGGTACGCGGCTATGAACCGGTAGTAGAACAGATCAACTCTGTTGCATTAGCAGAGCAGGTAAAAGCTCTTGCTGATGAGTTGGAGAAGGATCCGTCTTATCGTGGTGAAAAGACTATGATCCATCTGTTGTCTGGCTGCTACGGACTTGGTGAAGTTATGATCGGCATTGGTAAAGATCCGGCAATGCTCCCGATGCCGACTGTTATGGTAAAGACCGCAGTTGATGGTGAGTTGGAGTGGACTCTTGACAATGGAATGGATACAGCAACTATTGATGAAGACCACAATTTTAGCTTCAATGTAGCACTTCTTCAGTATCTTGCGTACATGAATACTACAGTTGGTGCTAAGTTATCAATCAATGGTTTTGATATCCCACTTCCGGAGTTACCAGATGTAGCAAAGGATGCTCTCAAGTTTACAAACTATATGCTTGTAAACGATACAGATGAGAATGACTGTGCTTGCCCGTGTAACAAAGACGAGATTCATCTGACACGATATGACCAGACTTGTGGTATCTCTTACCTTCTTACTGACAGTAAGGGTGAAAAGATCCCGGCTGAGACTGCAACCATTATCGGTGTTAGAAGTCCAGTGGCATTCAGTGATGGAAAATCCACATCATTCATTAGCTATCTTGCAGTTACAAAGACAGCTACTGATGAGATGAAATCAAACGATATCGTACTTGAAAAATACGATAGTGAGATTAAAGTGGAGTATACCACTGAGAGAACGATTGATGCAATCATTCCGGGTAAAGGAATGGGGACATTCAAATTCGTCACTCATACAAAAAAAGCTAACTAAGTTAGAAATTAGAGTAAGGGTAGATTTATCGCTACCCTTACTCGTATTACTTACGATACTCTGACAGATCACCGGGATTATCGCCCCAGTCTTCTTTAGAATTAAACCCATTTGTTTCTTCCCAGTCAGCAAGTGCGTCTCTGCAAGCTTTGATTGCAGGATTACCGTTATTAGATGTACAGCTTGCACCATCAGTCACAAAAAAAGAAGTTCATGTTGTATTTCTTACAGAGGATCTTTACTTCATTACAAAGTTTTCTAGCCTTTAATACATTATTTTTCCCAGCATAGTTTCTCCTTCTCATGATAATCATAAGGAGCAATGCGCTCCTTATGATTATGTCACTACCTTAGTATGAGTATCTTTGAGATGACCCAAAGTATGTAGGGTCCCACCAATAAATGTATGGGCGATATTCATGGTAAACCTCATTAGTTGTACAGTTTAACATCTTATGCGGAAGCAATTTATTCTGATGATTACTTCCTCGCCGTGGTAATACACTGGCTGGACCAGGACGACCATACGGTGAGACACTTGACCCAAGACATCTCGGTGCTGCGCGATCACGTCTGGCAGCAATCAAAGAACATTCATCTATATCGCATAGGTCAATAAGTAATGTCGCATCACCTTTGAGTACATCATAAGCTTCGTCCCAAAACTGTACAATGAGTTCAGGCTCAAACGGCATAACAGTCATACTACCACCCGTCCCAAATACAGTTGCTTTTGCTACCGCAATCGCTGCAATTTTCTGTGAGTCACTCCAATCTTTATGATTTTTGACCTTATTGATGAATGTCTTCCCGTCGAACTCAAGAATACTTTTACCCGGGAAAAATTTCTCACCGTTTTCAAACTTACGTAGAATTGTACCGATTGTTAACATTTTCTCGGAATACTCAGTGTGTCTATCCATGATTTACCTCTTTTCTCCAGCCTCTACTTTGCTCTGGTACGCTGGTTCAGCTAAAAACGATCTGCCTTGATACGTGTATCATAACCGCACGACATATCGCGAAATGATCGCGTGGTATGATTATCCGGATCAACCATCCACCAGAACTTCCATGGGAGACGTCTAGCGTACATCTCATCATTCGAACAATTTAGCATGAGATGTATATATCTGGTACACGTTGATTCGTGAAAGAGTGAATCGTCGTGGGCAGTACAGTTATCTGATGTAACTATATCGAGTAACAATGGGAGGTGTCCGTCCACTATCGCAGTAGCTTCGTCCCAGAACTGATATACATCATTGGGATTACGGGGTGCATAATAGATGATATGGCCACCCGTGACATTAACAAACGCTATAGATCTAATCACCGCAATAGTTGCGATAAGTATTTCTCGATTACGTATGTTGGTCTTGATTGTGTTGAGTAATCCAATCCCAGCAAAGCTTGTGATGTGGCTACCAACCATATTAACCAGACCACCTTCGGTTACCATACGAAATAGCAATGTTCTAATACCTGATGTCCTAATACTGGCCACGTCTGATGCTTCATCATCTCGTCTAGCTGCAACAAGTGCCCTTATCATTTCTTCTCTTGTCATATCAAATACCTCTTTCTCCAGCCTCTACTTTTCTCTGGTACGCTGGTTCAGCTAGTCTATTAACGAGTTACCCACCAGAACATGTCTGGCCTATCCTCAACCACACAATCGTCCGTACTACAGTTGACCATTGTATGATGATATCGTTTTCCGTTCTGAGGAGTATCTCGCCAAAAACGTGTCTCGACGATATCCAACATTAAGTCAAGGGTGCCGCCAATAACACTCTCAGCCCCATTCCAAAACTTCAAGATATCGTCTGGATCATTTGGAATAACAACTCGCCATTCCGCACTCCACGCTGCATTGAATACGGCAGACCGTAAAAGGCAAATGGTAGCAACTTTTTCATTATAAGTCATCCATTTGTAGTTAATGATTGACTCGAGAATTGCGGCACCTTTTCCATTATGTATTATATACGACACTGCATCGCCTACATATTGGGAAAGATCCCCACTAAATAACCGATTCTTTATACGAACCAGTATTTCGAGTTTCTCATCGCTTGTCAGTTCTCTTTTTGTCATAATAATGACCCCTTTCTTAATTTTGCTTATGTTGAGTTTCGTTATCCACCGGACGACACCAATTCATGTGAGGTAACACCAGTTTGTAAATATGGTTATTGGTACAATTCAATATTTTGTGAGTGTATCCAGTACTAACCTTATTCTTGGTCTCAACGATATCGGCATACAACGTAGCAGTGCCATCGAGAATATCTGTGGCCTCATCCCAGAATTGAACAATGAATTGTAAGTCACTTGGAAGACCCATATTCCATCCATATGTCATATCGAAATCAAATGACGCTACACGAATGATTGCAATTAATGCAATCTTATTATTGCGCTCAAGTAGATCACACTGGGTTATGTCATGGAGCATTTCCATACCTTCACCCCTATCAATACGCATTAAAATCTTGGTAAACCATGGTACCAAATCCCCAGTATCAATTCGACCAAGCGTGTTAATGATTCTACTAAGTCGCTCATCCATAGTATAAGTATTCATAGTTGCTTTCCTCCTAAGGTTTTAATATTTTTATTCGCATTAATAATATATAATTATATAGTATTTTCACATTTTGTACTCTGTATATATTATATACAGGATACCCCACATAGACCAAGTTATAGATTTATCCATTAAACCACAATGGTTTAAATTAACGTGGGTACCCGCCTGCGTTAGTTAATAAAATAAAAGTACATCTTGGATTCTAAGTAACAATTAAACTAAAAACAAATTAAACTTTATATTGAAATGATTCATTAGTTTAGATCCAAGATTTCAATCAAACTCTGTATCGACCGATTATTTGGAAAGGGTCCCACTCTGACGATTTGGGTTCTTTCCTGTTACTTTTCGCAAGAAAAGAGATGGTAGGGTTTCTAACTAAACTATATGAAGTTTTTCATTTCATTAATGTCGTGGTACATAGAAAACTTGCCATCTGGAAAGATATTTAGATCTGATTTGCCAATCCTTATAACCGGAGAGTCTCGATTGATATCGTACCACGATAATAAAGAAGAGCTAGGAGGAATCCCTAATCCTCCTAGCTCTAATTATTTTTTAAGACCTATTCCAACCAATAAATCTAATTGGGATGTCAACGGTTGGTTTGCTAGTTGCTGTAAACACGAGCGTAGCCGGAGCCGTATCAACATCACAAATATATCCAAAATCCTTTGCAATAGTCTTATCGTTCGTTCTGTTATTGCATGCAATGATTACATTTGTATCATCCGTCACTCCAGTAACCCCCTGCGTTATATTCGACCATAAAGTACCATCTGGCCCAGCAGTCCAGCCGTCTACCGCTAATGTAATCTCACCGCTAACCTGAATGACACCTGGTCCAGTAGCACCTGTATCTCCCTTAGCGCCAGTATCGCCCTTCTGAGCAACCAACGTCCAGTTAGTCACATCCCAAGCAGTATCGGATGTATGAGAAGTCTTACAAGCATATGTGGAGCCGTCATACGTCACCATGTCAAGATAGGAACTATCGTTTACATAAGCAGTAGACGCAGTCCATTCACCTTTAAGACGAACAGAAACACCCTTTTCGCCAGTCGGACCCTGCGGTCCAGTATCACCAGTAGCTCCTTTTTCACCAGCATCACCCTTATCTCCTTTGGAAGCCGCAAGAGTCCAGTTTGTACTAGCCCAAGATGAGCCAGATGTATGAGAAGTTTTGCACAGATAGAGACTCCCACCATAAGTAACCGCATCAATATAGTTTGCATCATTTACATATGCAGTAGATGCAGCCCATGCTCCTTTAAGACGCATAGATACGCCTTTAGCACCAGTTGCACCGGTATTACCCTTCTGAGAGATCATGGTCCAATTGGTATCTGCCCAAGCGGTATCAGATATATGGGAAGTTTTACAAGCATAAGTGGATCCATTGTAAGTAACAACGTCAATGTAACTAGCATCGTTTACATACGCAGTAGATGCAGCCCATGCCCCTTTAAGACGCATAGATACACCAGTTGCACCTGTAGCACCGGTTTCACCAGTTGCACCCTTATCTCCTTTATCGCCCTTAGAAGAAACAAGAGTCCAGTTAGTCGCATCCCATGCTGAACCGGATGTATGTGATGCTTTACAAGCATAGGTACTACCGCCATATGTTACAAAATCAATGTAGCTTGAGTTATTTACATATGCAGTAGACGCAGTCCATGCACCCTTAAGACGCATAGACACACCTTTATCCCCCTTGTCACCCTTATCTCCTTTGGATGCAAGCAATGTCCAGTTTGTACTAGCCCATGCAGTACCTGATGTATGGGAAGTTTTACAAGCATAGGTAGAGCCACCATAGGTAACTACGTCAATATAGCTTGTATTATTGACATATGTAGTGGATGCTTTCCATGCACCCATTAATCGAAATCCCACACCAGTTGCACCCTTTGCACCGGTTGGACCCATCTGGGAATATGATAAAGCAGACCACTTCGCAGAACCAGTACCAACTTTGAACTGGTTATTCTTATCCGAAGAAATCGCAATTTCGCCGAGAAGTAAGACCGGATCAGCGGCTTTCCACTGAGCTTCTGTTTTCACAGCAAGCTGATGTCTTACGTCTAATGAATTCGTCTTAGCCAATGTTATTTCCTCCTTCCGAAAAGTAAATTATCATCGAGGATTACAAAAAATGAGAATGCAATGTCCTCGACCATTATTGGCTTGTGGAATTGCATTCTCATTTATTTTATGGATAATCTACATCAGAATGCAGATTAGAAGTTTCCGTTCAGAACGAGAGTATCTCCCTTCGGAATGGAAAGTACGGATGTACTTACATTTGTAACGTCAAGCTCTACGGCCTCTGTACCATCAAATGCTACAGCGGCTGCTGTTACTCCACCCTTAATGGAGAAGTTTCTAGCAGTCTCTAACTTTGTAGCAGATGCTACGTTAGCAGCGGCTGTGATGTACTTGGAATCGTTTGTAAGCTCAGATACCTTTGTCGGTACTGTGATGTCAACGGTTCTGTCCTCAGCAACCTCAACAGCAACGCCGTTCTTCTTAACACCAACAACGATGTTGCGCTCAGCGTTAGCCGGTGCATGTGCAGCCTGAGAATGATCGTAAGCAATCTTACCACGGTCACCACGGTAAGCTGTGGACTCTGTCTCACCAAGTGCAAGAGAAGAACTGATCTCAACAGCGGCTGTGCCAGACCATCTGTAAGTCTTTAATGTCTTAAGATCAACATAAATCTTACCTGTCTCGCCAGCGATCTCTGTTGTATGCCCCTCTTCCTGATAGAACTTGCCACCGCTTACATAACAGTCAACTACATCGTCAACGTAGCTCGGTAACTGTGCAGCCGGAACTTTACCAGTTGCATCAAGCTGAGCGATACCGTTCTTAACACCAACTAAAGACGTCTCAACTTTCTTATCGAGAGCGTCCTGAAGACCAGTTACGTTTTCGATCGCTGTCTTAGCAGCACCTTCGTTAACTTTAAGAGTACCATCAGCCTGAACTGTAACGTCTCCACCGGATTTAACAAGACCTGCTGTCTCAGCAGTAGCGATCTCGTATGTTGTATCTGTGAATACAGCGTTCTCCGGAACGGCTGTCTTAACAGTTAAACCGTTAACTGTATCAGCGTTACCGCCGTCTGCTGTCATCTTTGTCGGCTTATTCTTGATGAATGCATCAGATGTATCATCTGTCTCATTCCAGTCAGCCTGTACGTTAACTTCAGCGCCAGCAGCGATGCCGTTAAGTTTTATCTTGTCCTCTTTGGACATAAGGCCATCGGCAGTTGTTGTAGCCTTCTCGTATGTTGTATCTGTATCATCGCCCCACTGAGCAGTGCCGTCCTCAGACCAGCGAAGAATCTGACCAGCCTTACCGCCAGCCGGGATATGCTTATTACCTGCTGTAGTCGGATGTACATAAGCAGCGCCCTTGGAGAGCTCTACCCATGCTGTACCATCGTATACATACAGTGTCTTTGTCGCTGTTACGAATACCTTTAAACCTGCACATGCAGCGTTAATGGTAACCAGCTCGTCACGGTCCTTAATGGTATCTACTACCTCACGAGCGTCTAACAGAGCCCCTGCCTGAAGTTTGAAACCAGAGGCAACGGTAATACCTTTCTTATCAGAAAATGCCATGATTTATACCTCTCTTTCTACTCGCTTAGAAGTTGAATGTCATCTTGAAGGATGTAACTGTGGAAGCATCGTTGGAGTAAGCATAGTAGCTTACGCTGCCGATTGTGATCGTGGTTCTTACGAACGTACCTGTAACATCAAAGTTATTCTGATCGATAATCTTTGCAAGTCCGCCGTAAGAAGCCGGGTATGCGAATACCATCTTCTGGTTAGCGCATGTGAAGTACTGAGTCTTAGCACCCTTAGTCTGTACGAGTTTCGTAAGACCTGTTACGTTAGCCTCATCCGGAGTAGCATCTGCTGCAATCGCACCGTAGTAGATCGGATCTACGAATGTGAATGCTGCTGCACTCTTCGTATATGTCTCATTGGAAGCATCTGTGACTTTGATTGTCAGAGTCTTGTTACCGGAAACAGTTAATGCTGTTCCAAGAGATACAGCATTAGCGCCTGTAGCAATACCTGCTGTCTTGGAGCCCAGAACTGTGCCGCCATCAAGAACTTCGATCTTACTTACTGCTTCGGAACCAAGGGTCAGAGTAACGGATACGGACTCAACTGTCTGAGTTGTGCCGTTCTGGAATACACCACCGTTAGACGGATTCATGGTAATTGTACCGATAGACGGTGCTACGTACGGGTGAAGAATCTTCTCTAAGAGGGCAATTGCCTCGATGCCACCCTCCGGTGCAACGTAACCTTTCGCAACACCACCAACGGTAGCTGTTGCCGGTACAGAGTTTGTATATTTTGTGTTATTCTTTGTAGCTCCATCTTCGATACCGTTGAGCTTTGTAAGAAGCTCTACTGTAAAGGAAGCGGATGTTGCATCAAGGATTGCTTTGTTCTCATGAGTGTGAAGACCCTTGATTGTGTCTGCAACCTCAGCCGGAGTAACTGTAGCAATTTTGAGTTTGTCGTAGGTATTAACACCATCACCGATTCTCATCTGGAGAGTTGTGGAATCTACACAAAGCTCACCTTTCAGCGGTACTGTGGTAACCTTTGCCCACTCTTCGGTTGTGTGGGTGCACACGGAAAATCTTACATTTAAAGTATTGATTGCCATGTTTCTTTACCTCCATTTAAATTCTTTATTGAGAACAACTAGAGGGTTAACCCTCTAGTTGAATTCCCCGTTTAATGATGTTACATTTGCCAGTGGATTACCAATCTCGTAATACTTGATTGTAGCATCGCTCCACCGGTACATGCGGTTCTCTGTGGTGTCGATATAGACAACCTTTTCTTTACCGGTTACAGGAAATGCGGAAATGCCCGCAAATTCCTGAATAGGGTCCAGGTCATCCAGCGTTGCACCAAGAGATTTGCCATTGTATTCAATGTCACTGGCATCAGCGACATAAAAATCAGCCCCATTTTTAGGCTTGATCTTAGCAATAACTTCTACATTAGTGCTTGCCATGGGCGTATCGCACCCCCTTATTTTACTGTCACAATTGTTGCTCCAAGATTTGCATTCGCAGAGCGATAAACCTTGTAGCTTTCTTTGTGACCACTTGCGTTTGTAAAGTCGAAGGTCTTTACTAATCCGAAGCCGCCTGCAAATCCACCAACGTAGAACTGCGGTTCTGCTGTCATGGATGCCGGGTAAGCAAAATAGATATACTGACCTTCGCCTGCATTTACAGTGTAGTCACCAGTAAACCTTGTTGCTAACTTCTTGCTAAGACCCTGAATAACAGAGTCAACGATACCGCCAGCATCAGTCACCGTGGATACACCAGAATAAACGCCATTTAAGAACTGGATGGATGCAGATTTAGATGCCTCGGCATCTCTCTCATCCTTCGCAGTGATCTTATATGTAGTGTTTGCGGCAAGGGACACACTGTCGAGTACCTTTGTGCCAGTCTGTTCTGCTACAGCAACCGAGCCAGTCTGTCCATTCTGTGCGATGTTAGCAGATGTTGGAACCTTATTGAGTGCCCAGTTTACTGTGACGGAAGTAATAGTGGAACCGATCTCAACTACAGACGGAGCTACACTAAAGGAAGTAACTTCGATCTTCTTATACATCAGATCTTCCATCTGCTTCTTTAATGTCTCAACATCAGTTGTGATTGTTTCAGATACACCTTCGCCACGGGACGGCTTACCTGTATCCTCTTCACCGATGAACCAGTTGCCGTTCTCACCAATGTGCGGAGTTGTACCATCAGCACCCTTCTCACCCGGTGCTCCAGTAGCACCAGTTTCACCCTGAGCACCGTCAGTACCACGCTGAGCGATAAGAGTCCATTTGGTAGCATCAAATACATCGGTGGATGTATGGGATTCTGCGCAAGCAAACGTAGAACCGTTATATGTGACAACATCTATCTCAGTAGCATTATTCACATATGCTGTCGTTGCAGCCCACTCACCCTTTAACTTCATAGATGTACCAGTAGCTCCAGTTTCACCCTGGGGTCCCTGCTCACCCTGCGGACCAGCAATACCAGTAGCACCAGAAAGATCTGTGATAAATGTATATGCTTCAGTACCCTTTACATAGAGCTTGGAGTTATCCGGATCATTCACATCTGCTGTACTGATAAGGACGAAACTTCCATCAGCAACACCATCAGTTGCAAATCCAGCATTCATCTCAGCAACAGATGTAAAGATTTTGGCAATGGAGAACGGATCTCCTTTATCGCCCTTTTCACCTTTAACACCCTGCTCACCAGTTTCACCTTTGTCTCCCTGGTCACCCTTAGTACCCTTTAAGGTACCAACTTTTGTAATCTTAAGAGACTCAGCGTCACCAGTTACTTTAAACATATCACCAGAATCTGTATTCATGATGATATCACCGATTACAGCCTGGTCCTTAATGTCGTTCGGAACAGCCGCACCATCGGTAAGTACTTCTGTTGTAAGGTACCACTTTGTACCTGCTTCTCCGGAAATTAATCCTGCCTTTAATGCATCGATCAAGGAACCCTTGCTCGCATCATTCGCATCATACTGGATGTCTTTTGCATCCATAAGGAAGAATTTACCACCATTTTTCTGTTTGATTTTATCAATTAATTCGATCATGGTAATTTATACCCCCATTTATTTAATTACTACTTCGGTCTGCCCGAGATTGTCGTGGGAAGAACGATATACGTTGTAGGACTCTGTATGATTACTTGCGTTTGTGAAATCGAAGGTTTTAACTAAATTAAAACCACCAGCGAATCCACCAACTGCAAACGTCGGAGTACCGAGTCTAGCTGGGATACAGTAGTAGATATACTGCTTATCACCAGCAGTTACCTGAATCGTTCTCACTCTGGAATCAGAAAGAACTTTGTTACTAAGGGATTTTACGAATGCACTATCAATGGTACCATCATCGGTTACATTGCTAGACCCATAATACACACCGTTCAAGAAGTCGATGACAACAGACTTAGTGTCTTTTGCACCCTTCTCATCTTTCACGGTTAATGTATACGTTGTATTCCCTGTAAGGTTTGCAGAAGTGATTGCTTTTGAAGTTGCTTTAACGTCTAAAGCCTCTCCATTTAAACTAATCTCTTTTGGTCCCTTATTGGTAGTCCAACTTAATGTAACATCTTTAATGGTAGAACCGATCTCAGCTACAGATACATTTGATTTGAAGCTCGTGATCTTAATCTCCTTATAGTTGATAAGCTCAATCTGCTTCTCAACTTCAGTGATACGGTTATCTACCACCTTCGGTACGGATGGCTGCATTGTATCTTTACCATTGATGAACCAGTTTCCATTCTCACCGATTGCAATGTCAGCCTGAGCAGCATCACCTTTTTCGGCAAGAACCATCCAGTTATCCATGGTAAACTCATCCCCAGATGTATGAGTCTTCATACACATATAGGACGATCCGTCATGGGATACAACATCTACATAGTTTGCGTTATTCACATACTCCTTACCAGCAACCCATTCTCCAAGAGGGCGAACGGATGCTCCTCTAAGAGAAACTAACCATTCGGTTTCACTTCCGGTAAAGCCGTTTGCAACAGCGATCTCGTATGCAGACTTTCCATCTTTTCCAGTCCCGCTAGAAGTTTCTGGTTTGAAATCGATTCGATTAATGAGACGCTTTACATATCCACCCAGTAAAGAGTAGACTTCAAGCGTATTCACATCCCGCATATTTCCCAGTAAGATATTAGAACTAATCGTATACCAACGATTGTCTTTATCTTCTGGATTTACGACATTGGCTTTTTCAAGTTTCTCAAACGGAGCCTTCTCCCCATTCCAGAAAACACCAGCCAGATCGAAGTTCGTTTTAAAAATCAGGGATCCAGTTACCTGATAATTGAGATTACCAAGGGACACTAAATCCGCTGCGGATGGAAATCCTTCCGGATAATCAGGAATATCAAAATCCCGAATTGCTTCTAACGGAACTAACTGATCGTCACAAAGACCAGCCGCATCACTACAGATGAAAATTCCAGAAGGTACGAGATTTCCTTCCTTATTTGGAGTTAAGGAAACATTCTTAAGATATCCAGAAATTACTTTTAACCTATATCCTCCACTCACGAAGGCAAGATTCTTAATTGCGGCACCCGGTCTCACATGAATCACTTTATTGGGATTCGTAAGAGAACGAAGGGTGACGCCTACGTCTATATTGGTAGTTACATAGTTATCTGCCATAGTTCATGAATGTCTCTCCTTTCTATAGATTAAGTAGAATAGTCCCAAAATTAGGCTATTCCAGCTTTATAGCTTTGTTGAGATGCGGTGTTACGGCATAAATACACTAAGGATATCATAGTAGATATCCTTAGTGATTATTACAATGTATGATTTCGTTCTAATCATATTATGCGTATCTGGAACAATCCAGTAATTTGAATAACAAATAAAGGAGGGATTCTCGTGTCCACTAATTTAATATTAAATGGTAGCCTTGGTACTGATACATCAGATGCCACGGCAACAGCGGAATACATCCTTACTGGATACACCGGATACGTGAACGATCAGTTAATTACTGGTACCATGCCAGATCATGGTGCTGTTAAAATAACTTTAAACTGCGGACAGTCTTATACAATTCCCAAAGGATACCATAATGGTAGTGGTACTGTAACTGTAAACTCACTGGCATCGCAGACAGACGCAACGGCTACTGCCGCACAGATACTCTCGCCTACAACATGTTGGGTTAAGGGTGTAAAGATTACTGGTACCATGCCAAACAATGGTGCTATTTCATACTCATTACCCATTAATGGTACCTATAAAATACCAGCAGGATATCATAACGGTAGTGGTAAAGTTACTCAGAGTATTGCTACGCAGGGTGGTTGGACAATCACGCCAACAACTTGGAACCAGCTCGGATGCGCCGCTAACCGATACTGTACTGGTAATATCTATGTAAAAGGTGATGGCAATCTGGTTGCCGGGAACATCAAAAAGGGTGTCAATATCTTTGGTGTCACTGGTACATATCAGGGATTTTAAAATTAGAGATAGGAAGTTTCATTCGACTTCCTATCTCTTCTTATTTATGATATCGATACGCTGGTATCATACCAAAGATTTTTGCACCAGAGGTAATGATTATAACCACTAGCATGGATATATAAATCACCTTGTTGTGCGACTGTATCATATGCAATATTGCCAATTAGTCGTTCACCACTAAGGTACGAATATGACACACCAGTCTGTCTGTATGTTATATACGATTGCGCAGGACCACATGCCGGAGAAAGATGCTGTGAGAGCATTTCACCACGCTGATTTCGCATATCCGCAGTCCCAGGCTTCGATACGATATCAGCATATAGGTTAACATACCTACCGGAAGAAACCCACGATATGAAAAAGTCACCGCATAATGCGCCTCCAACTCGTCCGGCACTACTCCATGCTGGTGCAGATACTAAATGACCAATCACTCCTCTAAATATTGCATACGTGTTATCGGTTGTATTTGCACCTCCTCTTTCTTGGCATGTTAGCATTATATATGAATTATCCGAACTTAGTTTGGATGCCGTGATAGTTGAACTAAATGATGTATGTCTCCAACTATCTGTACCATCATCAGATGAGTCGGATGAATACCACAATGTTCGATATTGAATACCGCTACACAACACACCGTTCTGAATAATATACCTCCTGGGTTCGACATAGCTACCAGAAACTCCGAAAATACTGACACCCTTCTTTATATTACCAGCTACCAGATTCGAGTTTCCCCAGCACCATCTATTTTTTGAGTAATACCAGCCAGACCAGCAAAGCTGTTGGTTAGTGGTGGTTGGAGTAGGTCCCCACTCACCAGTATCGACATTAATAGACTGCTTTACAGTACCAGAGCCATTGTGCCACCCAGTTTCGATTGGTTGAGACCCATTCGCACCTATCGACCATGTTTTTGTACCCCTATTAGTCATAGTTCCAGTTGATTTTGAACCATTTTTCCAATAAGTGTATCCTGATAAGCACCATGATGCATCTGGAATATCTGCACTTGTTTGGCTAGATAAACTATTCGTCGTCACAGCACCATTCCCATCGTGCCACCCTGCTTTGATTGTGGTACTACCACCAGCATTAAGACCTGATGTGGTCTGTGTACCAATATTGGGCATACTGCCAGTTATTTTATTATCATTGGAATAAATAGTATATCCTGATAATATTTTGTCGGCTGTTGCCGTAGCATTGGAGGTATCAGTTCCTCCGCCAGATTTAATGATTAAACAAATTCCCATTTTTGTTTAACTTTCCGTACATCTTGGAATAAGCCCGTATTTACGGGCTCCTAGAGATCCTCATCCTGGATCCTAATAAACAACTAAAGTAAGTTTAGTTGTTTATTAGCATTTATTTCCTATCTTATTTAAAGTCTTTTAGCACGATAACCTTTCTTTCGCCTAATTCTGGTATTATTCAAAAAATAGATGGTGCTGGGGAAATGGAAATCTAACATCCGGCAATATAAGATCCGGTGTCAGTATTTTCGGAGTTTCTGGTAATTGGTCAGGATGGGTAGATTCTACTATTGGTTGGAATGCCATCGGTGCATCTACTGC
>OGOW01001667.1_pt1 | contig 19706 bp, 27 predicted proteins | sample 1552781 | NCBI WGS metagenome assembly OGOW01 (sample SAMEA2580145, study PRJEB22360) | human gut metagenome | biome: human gut; feature: human-associated habitat; material: faeces | place: Denmark | collected 2008/2010
ATGGGACGATACCATTAAAGAGGACGCGCAGGAGTTTGAACCGCTTCCAGAGGGTGATTATAATGTAACGATTGAGAAATTTGACAGAAGCAGGTCATCCGGTTCTGGCAAGCTTCCAGCATGCAACATGGCAGTTGTGTATTTCATTGTGCATGCCCCGGAAAGAGAAATGACTATCCGTGAAAATTATGTGCTTCACAGCAGTCTTGAATGGAAATTATCAGAGCTGTTCCGTGGTGTCGGGCTCAAAAAAGAAGGCGAGGAACTCCGTATGGATTGGGGCGCACTGCCTGGAAAGACTGCCCGTGCAAAGATCGGACAGAGAGCAGGAACAAAGGACCCTACAAAGAAATACAATTTTATTGAAAAGCTTTATCCAAAAGAAGTATCAAAACCGGCATTTACACCAGGGGGATTTTAAAAAATGGAGCTGAGACCATATCAGCAGGAAGCAAAAGATGCAATCTTTGAACAGTGGGACAGCGGAGTGTTAAAGACTCTGCTGGTACTCCCTACTGGCTGTGGAAAGACAGTCGTCTTTGCAAAAGTTGCGGAGGATTGCGTACGACAAGGAGACAGAGTGCTTATTCTTGCACACCGGGGAGAATTGTTGGATCAGGCTGCAGATAAGCTCAAAAAGACGACAGGACTTGGCTGTGCAGTGGAAAAAGCAGAATCTTCATGCCAGGGGACATGGTTCCGTGTAGTTGTTGGTTCTGTACAGACATTCATGAGAGAGAAAAGGTTAAACAGCTTTGATGCAGATTATTTTGACACAATAATCATAGATGAAGCTCATCATTGCATTTCCGATAGTTATCAACGAGTATTACAGCATTTTCCAGGTGCACATGTACTTGGAGTTACTGCTACACCTGACCGGGGAGATATGAAAAATCTTGGTACATATTTCGAATCTCTCGCTTATGAATACACGCTTCCTAAAGCAATCAAAGAAGGATATTTGTCCCCAATAAAAGCACTGACGATTCCATTAAAGATTGATATGAGCAGTGTCTCTGTGCAGGCTGGTGATTTTAAGGCAAGTGATATTAGCACAGCACTGGATCCGTATCTGCAGGGAATTGCAGAAGAAATGAAGAAATACTGTCAGGACAAAAAGACAGTTGTGTTTCTTCCATTGGTGAAGACTAGCCAGAAGTTTCGTGATCTACTGAATGAATATGGCTTCCGTGCTGCAGAAGTAAATGGAGATAGCCAGGATAGGGCTGAGATCTTAAAGGATTTTGATTCTGGAAAATACAATGTATTGTGCAACTCTATGCTTCTTACGGAAGGCTGGGATTGTCCATCAGTTAATTGTATCGTAGTTCTCAGACCTACAAAGGTAAGAAGCCTTTATTGCCAGATGGTTGGGCGAGGTACCAGATTGTCACCGGAAACAGGAAAAGGTCATCTGTTACTATTGGATTTTCTCTGGCATACAGAGCGGCATGAGCTGTGCCATCCGGCAAGTCTGATCTGTGAAAATGCAGAAGTTGCTCAGAAGATGACGGAGAACCTGGAAAAAGAAGCCGGTATGCTGGTTGATATTGAAGAAGCAGAGAAAAAAGCTTCTGAAGACGTTGTTGCGCAACGCGAAGAATCCCTGGCAAAACAGCTTGCCGAAATGAAAAGACGTAAGAAGAAACTTGTAGATCCATTGCAGTTTGAGATGTCAATCCAGGCAGAAGATTTATCAAGCTATGTGCCGTCTTTTGGATGGGAGATGGGACCACCGTCTGATAAACAGAAAAATACATTGGAAAAATTGGGCATACTCCCAGATCAGATTGATAATGCAGGGAAAGCAGCCAAAATTCTTGACCAATTGGAAAAGCGAAAAACAGAAGGACTTACTACTCCAAAACAGATCCGATTTTTGGAGAGCAGAGGCTTTCAGCATGTCGGTACATGGCAATTTGAGACAGCAAAGAACCTGATTGACCGGATCGCCGGTAATGGATGGAGAATTCCAGGCGATATTGTACCGCAGGAATATAAAGGAGCGTAAACATGGAACAGAGGACAAGCCTTACAGAAATAATTGAATACATCGATCCCGGATCACTGAACTATCAGGATTGGGTGAATGTTGGAATGGCGCTAAAACTGGAAGGCTATCCGGTCAGTGTATGGGATCAGTGGAGCCAGAAAGATATCAGCAGATACCATTCCGGAGAATGTGAACGGAAATGGAGATCCTTTTCAGGATCCTCATCTCCGGTGACTGGTGGGACTATCGTCCAGATGGCACTCGAACATGGCTGGGTACCTGAAAGAGGGCATGAGCTGGACTGGAACGACAGTATTCAGGTTGACAGTGATCGTGTTGTTGTTGATAAAAACTGGCTGGAAGGCAGAGAGATTCATGAACCAAAGAACTGGAATCCAGCAGAGCAGTTGATCACATATCTGGAAACATTATTCGAAGCAGGAGAAAATGTAGGATATGTAACTGGTAGCTGGGAGAAAACAGATGAGAAAGGTACCCGCTGGTTACCTCAAAAAGGCTCCTGGGACCGAACAGCAGGACAGCTTATTGAACAATTGAACAGCTGTAATGGAGATATAGGAGCAGTACTTGGTGATTATAACCCGGAAGCCGGTGCATGGATTCGATTTAATCCATTAGACGGAAATGGTTGTAAAAACGAAAATGTAACAGAGTACAGATATGCTTTGGTCGAATCAGATCATATGGATATCGAACAGCAGAATGCTATTTTGCGTGAACTGGAACTTCCGATTGCCTGTCTGGTATATTCCGGGAAGAAAAGTCTTCATGCTATCGTGCGCGTGGATGCGGCTGATTATAACGAATATAGAAAGCGTGTAGATTATCTTTACGAAGTATGCCAAAAGAATGGTATCGATGTAGATACGCAGAATAGGAACCCTTCCAGATTATCCAGAATGCCTGGCGTACAACGTGGAGAAAAGAAACAATATATTGTAGATATTAATCTGGGAAAAGCATCCTGGAATGAATGGTATGAGTGGATCGAAGGCGTAAACGATGATCTTCCGGAGCCAGAGGGACTGGAATCGGTATGGGAAAACCTCCCGGAGCTTTCACCATGTCTAATAGACGGAGTCCTTAGAAAAGGACATAAGATGCTGATTGCAGGTCCTTCAAAAGCTGGAAAATCATTCCTGCAGATTGAATTATGCATTGCTATCGCAGAAGGAAAAAAGTGGCTGCAATGGCATTGCGCACAGGGACGCGTGATGTACGTCAATCTGGAACTTGACAGAGCCAGTTGTCTGCATCGATTTAAGGATGTTTATACCGCAATGGGAATCGCTCCGGAAAATCTCCAGAATATTGACATCTGGAATCTTCGTGGAAAATCTGTACCAATGGATAAGCTGGCTCCAAAGCTGATCAGAAGAGCAGCAAAGAAGAATTATGTAGCAATCATCATAGACCCAATATATAAGGTCATTACAGGGGATGAGAACAGTGCTGATCAGATGGCAAATTTCTGTAATCAGTTTGACAAAGTATGTACAGAACTTGGCTGTGCAGTCATCTACTGCCATCATCACAGTAAAGGAAGTCAGGGCGGAAAGAAATCAATGGATCGTGCTTCTGGCTCCGGTGTATTTGCCCGTGATCCGGATGCACTGCTGGATTTGATAGAATTGGAACCAACAGAAGCATTAATCAAGCAGGAAGAAAACAAGGCGGTATGCAGAGCCTGCAAGGCGTATTTGGATGCTCATTATAAGTGGCAGGATAATCTATCACAAGATGATCTGCTGAGTAGTACACAGATGATGGACTATTGTAGAGAACATCTGGATAAATGGCAGATGAAAGCGTTGGAAAAGCAATTAGAAGCTGCTAAAGACACAGTGAAAGCAAAGACAGCCTGGAGAATAGAGGGAACCCTCAGAGAGTTTCCAAAGTTCGAGCCGGTGAATCTGTGGTTTGACTATCCGGTACATCGTCTGGATCAGGTGGGAAGCCTTAAGGACCTGCAGCTGGAAGCAGAGAAACCGGTATGGGAAAAAGCAGCCCAGAAGCGAAAAGAAAATGCTCAAAAAAGCCGTGAACGGAAGCTGAATGAATTTGAGATCGCATTCCAGAATATTGAATTTGATGGCAGAGAGATTTCCGCAACAGAACTTGCAGAAGCACTCGAAACAAGTTCGAAAGAACTCCTTTCATGGCTTGGAACTGGCAGGCGACAGAAGAAAGAATTAAGAGAAAAATTTGAAAAATATCAGGGTGAAGATGGAAAGACATATATAAAAAGAAAGGGTGCGCAAGGATGCACACAACCATGATATTGAGCAGTGCGCACAACCACAATTTTTATGGTTATGTTCACGGGTGCGCATCACCATGATTTTATGGTCGTGAGCAGGGAGCAAAAAAGGGGGGTGCGCAACTATATACTACGTATATATGTATGTGCGCACCCCACCTAGCGGGGGTAGGTAGTCGTGCGGAGCTGTACGCACGACGACCACCCACCCCGCATTCAGGTGGGCACCATACCTAGAGCACCCGAAGAAGGGAGTTGAAATTTTTGACAACTGAATTTTTTTTAGCAATGAATCCTCCGACAGTAACTCATCAGGAACATAAAGTTGCAGTCGTGAATGGAAAGCCGGTATTTTATGATCCACCGGAATTAAAAGCAGCCAGACAGAAACTGATGGCACATCTTGGCAAAGAAGTTCCTGAAGAACCATATAGGAAAGGTCTGCGTCTGGTGACGAAGTGGTGCTTTCTTGATGACGGTAAGCATGGTAATGGTTCGTATCGGATCACAAAACCAGATACGGACAATCTGCAGAAACTGTTAAAGGACTGTATGACTAGAGTTGGTTTCTGGGAAGATGATGCTCTTGTGGCGTCAGAAATCGTAGAAAAATTTTGGTCACAGATTCCAGGGATTTATATTAGGATTGAAGAATTATGACAGGACAGGAATTAACTAAACTTTGGGAATTGTATCCAGAAGTCAGAACATTGTATGAACATTACAATGGGATCATGATTGAAGACGATGCAGCGTGGAAAGAACTTGCAGATATAGCCGAGGAACTTATCCAGAGCAGCACCACAGAATTAAAGACTACGGTGATTTTGGAAACTGTACAACAGATAGAAAAAATTGCAAGAAAGAGGAAGGGGATAAATTTATGAACAAAACATGTGCAACATGTATCGAGAATGATGATGGACTGTGTGACCGCAAAGGAATACTGGTCCATGATGATGACAACTGTGAGCAATATAAGAAATCTTGGAAAGATGCCATGCTAAGACAGTTCTGCCCGAAGTGCGGAGCTAAAATGACAGTGTAGAACAAACAGAAAGGAGCCAGCCTCCGGCCGGGGCAAGGGTATACCGGGCTTCTTGGATAAAATGAAAAATGGAGTAAGTAAAGTATATCTGGATAGACCAGATTATGCCGATTTTGATTCACCAGCAAAGTTCAATGCGATTCAGAGCATTGTAGCAAAACACTTAAAAGAGCATCCGAGTGCAATCTGTTCGTATTCCGGCGGTGCTGACAGTGATATCATGATTGACCTTATTGAGCGGACACGGCAGATTTTTAATCTTCCTTCAGTGAAATATGTATTTTTCAATACCGGACTTGAAATGAAAGCAACAAAAGACCATGTTAAGAGAACTGCCGAAAAATATGAGATAGAGATACAGGAATGCCGTCCGAAGATTAATATCGTACAGGCTTCCAGAAAATATGGGATTCCGTTCGTATCAAAGATCATGTCAGGAGGATTATCTGACTGGCAAAAGAAAGGAATACCGTTATCTATAGCAGACGAATACGATCAGGCAGAAGATAAGGCGGCAAAGCGTCAGGAACTTAGAGAAAGATATCCGAAATGTGAGAGTGTGATTAATTTCTTGTGCTGCTGTAATGCGGCAGGGGATCCGAGACCAAATATCCAGCTTGTGATAAATTCATCAAAATATATGCGTGACTTTATTGGAGAATATCCACCGGATTTTAAGATAAGCGCAAAGTGTTGTGATTATTGCAAGAAACAAGTCGCTCATAACATCCAGAAAGATTACGAAATGGTAATTACTGGGGAGCGTAGAGACGAGGGCGGAATGAGGTCGGTTCCGAGAAAAGACAACACGGCTCTGTGCTTTACTGAGACAGCTTCAGGACAGTTTCGACTCAGACCACTGTATTATGTCTCTGATAAGGACAAGGCATGGTACAAGGAACGTTACAGTATCAGATATTCAGACGCTTATGAGGTGTATGGTTTGACCAGAACAGGGTGTTGTGGATGCCCGATATCTTACAAGGCGGTAGAAGATTTGGAAAAAATTAAACCGTTTGAGCCGAATGTTGTAAAGGCGGCATGGAACATTTTTGGAAGAAGCTATGTATATCGAATGAAGTATAACGAATACAAGCAGAAAAGAAGAGAAGCTGAGAAAATAAATTTGGAAGATATTCCTGGCCAGATGATGATATTTGATTTTCTAGAGTGTCTACCAGAAGAGAAAGGAAGGAACTGACTATGGCAGAAAAATATAAAACTTGTAAACACAGTACCGGCAAAGTAGGTGAGCTGATTGTATATGTTCATCCGACCTGTCCGAGGCTGTCGATGATAAAAGGTACCTTATGCAGCAGTAAGCTCCGCTGCAAGGAATGTAGGAGCTGGGAGGCAGAAAAATGAGTAAAAATCTCAAACAACAGAAAGGTGATGGTGGTGATATGGAATATAAAAACAACGAAGGCTACCCAGATCCAACAGCCGGAAAAGCGATCCGGGCAGCAGACCGAATGCCAACGCATATTTACAATGTTTACCGTGCATTAAATGCAGTTGCAGGGTTGCATAGCCTTGAAATTATGGGCTTAAGAGATAAGAAGACAGGCCGAGAATGGCCGAAATAAGAAGGACAGGAGTGTAATTGCTCTCAGCTAAAATGAAAGGAGGAGCGATACCGATGGACAAGAACATCCTGGAACAATACCTAGAATTAAAAGAAGAAATCAGGGACTTACAAGACAGAATAGATCGGGATGAACGCAGACTTGAGAAAATAAGAAAAGAGGGCGTAGTATCCGATACGGTAAAAGGAACCAGAAGTGATGGTACCTTCGGCCCAATTAAAATCACTGGCTATCCGATTCCTGAACATAACCAGGTAAAAAATATGATAAAGAAAAGAGTGGCAAAATTACATATTCTGGAGGACGATCTCCAGAACGCAATTAATGAGGTAGATGAGTTTATTGGAAAAGTTCCTAAAAGTGATCTAAGAATGATATTTCGATTTAGGTATCTGGATGATATGACCTGGGCAGCAGTTGCCCTGAATATGAATGATCGTTTTCCAAAGCGAAGAATCAAGTATACAGAAGATAGTTGCAGGATGCGCCATGACAGGTATCTGGAAAATAATTTAAAAAAATAACAAAATGTTCGGTCACGTTCGCTTTAAATATAGTAAGCTATAAACTGAACTCAGTGAAAGATCATACAGAGTTCTTCTTACGCACGGATAAAAAGCAGAAGCGCCGAAACAATGTCTGTGTACTTCGAGGGTAGGAATAAAATGTTGCAGACGTAAATAAAAATGGTGAAATGAAAAGTAACCGGAAACCTCCATGCAATCGGTATATTGGCGCGTATGGATTGCATAATCAAATTGTAAAACTCCTTTTAAAAAGTCACCTAGCCCACAGGTGACTTTTTATTGTGAAAATAAGGACATTTAGCTCAGTAGGATAGAGCAAACCGGCTCATAACCGGTCGTTCCTGGGTTCAAGTCCCAGGATGTCCATTAGAGCACTCAGAGTATCTGAGTGTTTTTTATTGCCAATTTTCGTACAGCGTGCACAGCACCAGCACATACATACTTTAGGCAGAGGATTCACTGTATGTAAGTGTTTGCACACCTCCTTTCGGCGTGGCAGCAATCGTTTGTCACTATGGTGCTGGCAGGACTGTATTTTATTATAATTTTGAAAGAAGGTGAGCCTGAGTGACGAAAAAACAGAAGAGATTTGCAGAAGAGTACCTGATTGACCTGAATGCCACTCAGGCCGCCATAAGAGCCGGATATAAGGCGAAAAACGGTCAGAGAGCTTCTGAGATAGGACACGAATTACTCCAGAAAACCCAAGTTTCAGAAGCAATCTCAGAAGCGATTGCAGAAAGATCTAAAAGGACTGGAATCAATGCAGATCGCGTCCTTCTGGAATTGGCTAGAATTGCATTTGTAAACGCAGATGATGTAATCAACGCAAAAGACGCAACGTTAAAAGAAGACGCTTCCAGAGATGACCTGGCAGCGATACAGTCTGTGAAAGTAAAATCCTTTGGAGAGATGGGTGTGGAAAGAGAAATCAAACTAGCTGATAAGCTGAAAGCCCTGGATATGCTTGGACGTCATCTGGCGATGTGGAATGACAAACTTCAAATTGCCGGAATGGAGGAAGAAAAATCTAAACTTGACAGCCTACTTGAACAGATCAGCGGAGGCGGATAATGAGCAATATGGATCTCGTGCTGTCCCCGAAATACAAAGCTTTTCTAAAATGCCAGGCTCCCGTAGAGTTCTTGGAAGGCACTACAGCCGCAGGAAAAACTACAGTTGGACTTTTCAAGTTCATGCTGAAGGTAGCTCAGAGCCCTAAGAAACTCCACATCCTGGCTGCGGACGATACTGGAACAGCAGAGAAAAATATTATCAATAAAGATTTGGGAATCCTGGACGATTTCGGAAGCCTGGTAGAGTACAATGGATCTGGGACCAAGGATGATAAAATTCCACACATTCTTTTTCATACTTCGTCCGGAGACAAAACAATATACGTCTTGGGCTATGGAAACAAGAAAAAATGGAAAAAAGCCCTTGGTGGTCAGTATGGATGCCTGTACATAGATGAGATCAATACAGCGGATATTGATTTCGTTCGAGAGGCATCTATGCGCTGTGATTATCTCATGGCTACATTGAATCCGGATGATCCAAACCTGGACGTATACAAAGAATATATCAACTGCAGCAGACCACTTACGGAATGGGAGCAGGACACTCCACAGGAAATAAAAAATGAGCTAAAAGAAGAACCAAAACCCGGCTGGGTACATTGGTTCTTTTCTTTTGATGATAATGCCGGACTTCCAGAAGAAAAGAAACAACAGATCATCCAGAACACGCCGAAAGGCACAAAGATCTGGAAAAACAAGATTCAGGGTCTGCGAGGAAAAGCAACCGGTCTGGTATTCCCGAATTTCAACAGAAAACAGCATGTCGTATCAGAGAAGCGGGTGAGAGTCCAGATGGCAGCAGGAAAGCTGAAGTTCAGAAAATTCACCTGTGGTCTGGATACATCTTATTCCTCAAAATCTCCAGATACAATCGCAATGATATTCCAGGGAATCACAGAGGACAGAAAGCTGATCACACTGGCTGAAAAAGTATACAGCAATAAAGATCTGGATCAGCCGCTTGCTCCCTCTGATACGGCTGTAAAATTCATAGAATTTCTGGAAAAATGCCGGAAAGACTGGGGCTTTGCAAAAGATACGTTTGTTGACTGCGCAGATGCGGCAACAATCACAGAACTCCGAAAATATAAGCGGCTCCACGGATGCCTCTATAATTTCATAGAATCATACAAGAGAGTAGAGATCCTGGACAGAATCAAACTGCAATTAGGCTGGATCCAACAGGACTGTTATCTGGTCTTAGATACTTGTACGAACCATATAGCAGAGATGGAGAAATACTCCTGGGACGAAGAAAAAGATATTCCGGAAGATAGGAACGACCACACGATCAACTCTCAGCAGTATGGCTGGATTCCGTATCGCAATATGATTGGTTTTGAAACGGAGGAACAGAAAAGGTGAAATGGATGGAAAAACTGAATGAAAATATAAAAAAGACTGTCCGGAGTTGGCTAAATGTTACTCCGGCAACTCCTTATAATTTCCAGATTAATGAAATGCTGGACTTTGAGGGACATTCGATCCGCAACCGGATCTGGTACAGAGGAGACAGCAATGAACTGGAACAGTTGTACCAGCAGAGCAGAGAAAACGCAGATCGACATAAGTTCTGGGCCAGCACATGCACTCCTGGAATGGATATGAGAAAGATTCATACAGGCCTGCCAGGATTGATTGTACGGACACTTGCTTCTGTAGTCCTGCCAGACATGGACGAGTTTGAATTTAAAGCACCGGCACAGGAGCAAATCTGGAACGAGATAGAGAAAGATAATAATTTCCGAAAGAAAATGGAAAGCGCACTGAAAGAAACATTGTACATAGGTGATGGAGCTTTTAAAGTAGCCATTGATACAACGATCAGTGATTATCCGATTTTGGAATGGTATCCGGGAGACAGAGTAGAATTTGTTTATCAGCGAGACCGGATCAGAGAAATTGTGTTTAAGACTCCGTACAGAGAAAAAGGCAGGACATATGTTCTTAATGAACGATATGGTTTCGGCTATATCATCAATGAACTGTATCTGGACAATAAACTGGTAGATATCAAAACTATCAAGGCTACGGAGAATCTCACGGATATAACATTTGATGACTCTGTGATCTTTGCAGTGCCATTTATGGTAAATGAGTCAGCAAAATACGAAGGAAGAGGTGGTAGCATCTTTGACGGGAAGCTGGATAACTATGATTCTCTTGATGAAACATGGAGCCAGTGGATGGATGCACTGAGATCCGGAAGAGCAAAGACTTACATTCCGGAATGCCTGGTTCCTCATGATCCGGAAACAGGAATACTTATCAAACCAAATCCTTTTGATAACAGATATTATGCTGCGGAAGGAGATATGAGAGAAGGGCAGAAGAACCAGATCTTTACAGATCAGCCAGCAATCCCTCACGAAAGCTATCTGGCATCCTACGTGACCGCACTGGATCTGTGCCTGCAGGGAGTAATCAGTCCGTCTACTTTGGGAATTGATACAAAGAAGCTGGATAATGCAGAAGCTCAGAGAGAAAAAGAAAAGACAACACTCTATACCAGAAATGCCATTGTGGAAGCGATGCAGGAAACAATTCCAGAAGTTGTTGCGATGTGCATCAATGCATATAACATCCTGCTACATGGCGGAACGAAAGAAAAAGTAGAAGTCAATATCCCGTTTGGAGAATATGCCAATCCTTCTTTTGAGTCTCAGGTTGAAACCGTAGCCAAGGCAAAACAGGGCGGCATTATGAGTATTGAGCGCTGTGTAGAGGAGCTTTATGGAGACAGCCTGGATGAACATTGCAAGGAAGAAGAAATAGCCCGCTTAAAAGCAGAACAGGGCATACAGGATGTGGAAGAACCGGCAGTTAATATGGATGCTGGTGATTTTCATGTAGATATGACAGGAGGAGATCAGGATGAAAGTAAGAGTGGGGCCCAGAATGTACCAGATGAGCAAAAAGAGGTACCGGCAGCTCCTGGAAGTAGCCAGGCAGCAGGTTCTTCCGATAGGGGTATACGCAATCGAGAAAAATGATTATGCAGAGCTCAGGAATGATCATTGCGCCAGCACAACAAAGCTGAAAGCTACGGTGAGAGAGTTTAAACAGCAGGGATTCAAGGTTCACTATAACAGCAGGTAAGAAACATGGCGAAGATAAATGATGAATATGATATCGGAGCCGCTTTTGAAGCGATAGAAAATGAGCTGATGGCTTCCATAATCCGCAATATGGAATCACATAAACAGGAAGAACTGGATGAAGATAAACGCTGGAGCATGTGGCAGACAGAAATGCTTAAATCCCTGGAGAAATATAAGTATGATAATCAAAAGAAGTATGGTAAACAGTTCAAAGACATCAATGCCAAGATATCCGGACTGATTCAGGCGGCCAGAGCAGAAGGAAATATGAATCAGGAGATTGCGATATTAAAAGCGATTAAAGATGGATTTCCTGCAAAGAAGATCTCTAAGGGAGCCACGGCAGAGTTTTTCAGACTGAATGACAGGAAACTGGAAGCTTTGATAAAAGCAACCACAGATGATATGCAGAAAGCAGAGACAGCTATCCTGCGAATGGCAGACGACCAGTACAGAAAGATTATCTATAATGCCCAGGTATATGCCAATACCGGAGCGGGAACCTATGAAAAAGCCGTAGACATGGCAACAAAGGACTTCCTTTCAGCCGGATTAAACTGCGTGGAGTATTCCAACGGTTCAAGGCATACAATGGCTGATTACGCCGATATGGCGATTAGAACAGCATGTAAGAGAGCGTACCTTCAGGGAGAAGGAGAGAAACGCAGGGAATGGCAGATATATACGGTCATTATAAATAAACGTGGAGACAATCCCTGTCCTTTATGCGCCCCATTCGTAGGAAAGGTCATGATTGATGATGTATGGAGTGGAGGACCAAAAGACGGTAAATCACCCGTTACCGGTGTGAAATACCCGCTCATGTCCAACGCAGTGGCAGCAGGACTATATCATCCCCGATGCCGGGATAGCCACACTACATATTTCGAAGGCGTCAGCACGCCTCCGGATGGCAAATATACCCGTGAGGAACTAAACAATCTGGCAGAGAAAAACCAGCAGGAAGCCAGACAGCAATATGCTCAGAGACAGGAAAAGAGGTTCGGCAGGCTGGCAGATTTTTCTCTGAATCCGGAGAACCAGCAGAAGTACGCGCAGAAGCAAAAAGAGTGGAAGCACGTTCAGATGCGGACTGGAGATATGAGTAGTCAGGAATATGCCGAATCAAAAAGTTCTCTTGCAAATTTCAGAGCAGTTCCACAGGAGAAAGTTGTTGATATCCTTCGAAATGATTCCAAAGAATGGATTGCTGAGCTATCTGAAAAAGAAAAGCATGCAATCAGGAAATATACATATAATTCTGGAGATGAAAAACCAAACCGATTCTTTGAAAGACTGAATGCAATGTTGAGAGGAGATATTGCAGAAGATAAAAAACTCTTAGAATATGCAGAAACTATTTCAGGAGCATTAAAAAAGAACAGAATCAACAAAGATATAATAATTTACAGAGGTATGTCAGTAGATCCATCTGCTGGAATTGGGGTTGGGGGACTGTACAAGTCAAAGCAGTTTTTTAGTACATCAGCAATAAAGAAAAGAGCGTTATCCGGAGATTATGAAATAGTTATTTATGCTAAAAAGGGTACCTGTGGGGCATATATAGAAGATTTGAGCTGTTTTCCAAAACAGAGGGAATTACTGCTTGACAAAGATAATATTTACAGAGTATTATCGAGAAAAGATAACGTGATTGAATTAGAGGTGATCTGAAATGGACAAGAAAGAATACGAAGAGGCGTTAAAAGACAGAGAAAAAATATTGCGCGAGGAGCCAGTAAAAGCTTTCCCGTTAACAGAAGAGGAAATTAAAAAGTTAAAAGAAGAGGGAAGAATCTAACAACATGGATGATTTTCGAATAATATATAAGATCCTCTGGATTCTTCAAAGGTCAATGGATCTGGAAGAATTTGACAAAAGTAATATTTCGGCCGAGGCATTAGGCTTATCTGTTCCAAAGTGGAGCCGGATTATGACAATGCTCTTAAACGAAGGCTATATATCGGGCGGAGAGACCTGGAATGCTATGGATTGCGGATATCCCAGGGTAGCATTAACTAGGCCGGAACTTACATTAAAAGGTCTGGAATATCTGGAAGAAAATAGCCTAATGAGAAAAGCAGCAGATCTTGCCAAAGGGATCGTAGGTACTGCATCAAATATGATTTAATACCACCAGTCAGAAATGGCCGGTGGTATTTTTGTACCCATTTTTAAGAAAGAGAGGATATAAGAGATGAAAAAAGTTATTGCAGTCATAGCACTGACATGTTTTATTTGTGCTGCCTTTGCTGGATGCACAGAAGCAGATCAGGTATCACAGAACATTTCACAGGAAGCAGATAATTTCAACGTCACAAGGAAACTCACCGTTCTGAATGCCAGGACAGACACTATTCTGTTAGACCTGACGGGAACATTTGCTTTGAAGAATAATTCTGATAACGAGCTGGAAGTGATTATCGAAACAGCAGAAGGAAAATACCAGAAAGATTATGTATATTTGAATGATTATACGATGTATGTAGTCGAGGATATTTCCGGATCAGATGTTGATAAATACCATTACGAGATTAATTTTCTTCCGGAGTTCGGAGTAAAAGTGACGCATAACAAATAGGAGGACACAAACAATGAAATTTTCAGAAGCATTCAAACTTATGAAACAGGGAACAAAAGTAAAACTTCCGGGATGGGGCGGATTTTGGTATTGGGATGCAGAGAAAGAAACCATTATGATGCAGTGCAGACCTCAGGACAGTGATACCCAGGGCAACTTACTTGACATCAGAGAAACCCAGAGAGTTGAATATACAACTATGAATATGCAGTCTGATGAATGGATTATTGCAGACGGAACAAACTGCCCGGTACTCGGCGGCGAAGCAACATTCTCTTTCGGTGATGCAATTAAATATATGAAACGTGGACTTAAAGTAGCAAGAAAAGGCTGGAATGGAAAGAAACAGTACATTCAGCTTGCAACTGGAATCTCATACAAAACTGCTGATAATGAGATTGTAAATTGCGAACATGACGCAATTGGAAATAAAGCCATTGCTTTTGTCGGAACATCTGGTGTACAGATGGGATGGTTAGCGTCACAGGCCGATATGCTTGCAGAAGACTGGATTTTTGCAGAGTAATTGCGCCGGCGCAATTGAGAGGAGGTGAGCAGGATGAAGATTAGAGTTACACATGACTTCTATGACAAGGAAAATGACCTGGAACTTCGAAAAGCCGGGGATGAGTACGAAGTTCCGGAAGAAAGAGGCAGATACCTGGTATCTTTCAGAGTAGCGAAAGAGATCACAGATCAGAAAGGCGGTGATCCAGAATCTCCCGCTGAGGCGTAGGGTGAAACGCCTTATTTTTTATGTCCAAACACGATACGACATGAAAAGGTGCGTGGCCAGCGACACTGATGAAAATGGATGAAACAAGAGCGACACTCTCAAAATGGAAAGGAGCCCAGAAATGGAAGGAAATAACACAGGAACACAGAGCAGTACAGGAACCCAGAACAACACTACTCCACAGAATGCGCCTCAGAATAATTCGCAGACCCCACCTATGATTGACTATGGAAAGATCCAGCAGATGCTGGATGGAACGCTTGCCGCAAAGGAAGACACAGCACTAAAAGCATATTTCAAACAGCAGGGGCTTTCTCAGCAGGAAGTGGAGCAGGCGATATCTGCATTTAAGGAACAGAAAGCGGCCAATCAGCCGGATGTGGCCGGTATGCAGAACCAGATCACAGAGACCCAGAACCAGCTGACAGCAGCCCAGGCAGCAACACAGCAGGCACAGGTGGAAGCTGCAGCAATCATGACAGCTGTTTCTTTGGGCATTGACGCAAAAACAATTCCATACGTCCTGAAACTGGCAGATCTTACCAAGGTTGTAGGACAGGATGGAAAAATTAATGAAGAAACAATAAAAACAGCACTGAATGCTGTACTGGAAGCTGTTCCGGCATTGAAACCTCAGGCAGATGGAAAAGCCGGATTCACACAGATTGGAACCGGCGGCAATCCGACACAGCACCCACAGCAGACAACAACAAACCAGACAGCGGTACCAACAAAACGATGGAACCGTTTTAACAATTAAGATGTGTCCGACTCGGATACCACACTACAGAAAGAAGGTATAAGACATGGCATTAAACTATGCAGAACAGTGGAGCCCGGAGCTCCTTGAAATCCTGATGCAGGGAACCCTGACATCTCCATTTGTGACCAGCAATGTAAGATGGCTGGATGCAAAAACATTCCATTTCACCCAGATGAGTACATCCGGTTATAAGAATCACAGCCGTGAAGGTGGATGGAACAAAGGCACATACACCCAGACTGATGTACCGTATACATTAACTCATGACCGTGATGTGGAGTTCATGGTAGACAAAGCGGATGTAGATGAAACCAACGCTACAGCATCCATTCAGAATATTTCCCGTGTATTCGAACAGACATGGGTAGTTCCGGAAACAGATGCACTGTTCTTCTCTAAGGTTGCCCAGGAAGCTCAGAAGACAGATGGCTATCACGGATCTACAGCAACATCCGCATACACAAAAGCAAAAGTGTTCGGAATGCTGAAAGATATCCTTGCAAAAGGAAAACTCAGAAGATACAAAGCAAACGGATCACTGATCATGTATGTTCGCAGTGAGATCATGGATGCTCTGGAACAGTCTACAGAGTTCACCCGTAAGATTGAGATGACTCAGATTGCGGAGGGCGGTATGGGAATTGAGACCAGAGTAACAGATATTGACGGCGTGCCCATCATGGAAGTTATCGATGATGAACGTTTCTATGATGCATTCGACTGGGAGCCGGAAGGCGGCGGATTTACACCGTTGAAGAAGGTTGCAGCTGAAAGCGATGTTGAGGCAGTAACCGGCGCACATAAGATTAACGTTCTTGTTGCTTGTGGTCAGACATGCAAGACTGTACCGAAGATTAACAGTATTTATTACTTTGAGCCGGGCGGACATACAAAAGGAGATGGTTATCTGTATCAGAACAGATCTTTCTCTGATGTGTTCGTGTTCCCGAATGGTCGTGACGGAAAGATTGACAGCATCTATGTAGATGTAGATACTACAGAGGTTGCCTGATCGGAGGTACACATATGATTTCATATGCGACACTGGATTATTATACAAATACATATGATGGAAGCATCGTTCCTGAGGAACGCCTTGGAAAAGCTCTCAGACAGGCATCGAGACATATTGATTCCCTGACTTATAACCGAATTATAGGTCAGGGATTTTTTAACCTTACGGAATTTCAACAGGAGATTATTCGGGAAGTAACGTGTCAACAGGCAGACTTTGAAGTGGAAAATGAGGATGAGATCAACACGGTCCTATCCTCTTACAGCATCAATGGAGTATCTGCTCAGTTTGGAAGCAGCTGGAATGTATTCGCAGACAAAGGCATTGCTATGAAACGCGATGTGTACGCTTTACTCTGCCAGACAGGGCTCTGCTGTCTGTTAGCGAGGTGATCATATGAAATATCCATGTTTAGTACCGAAACAGCTTTGCAAGACAGATATAAACCTGTCGTTTGATCGCGAAGGATTAAATGACTATGGGGAGCCATTAGAACCTGTAAAATATTCAGGAAAATGCAACTACCAGGACAAAGCACGAACAGTATTAACTGCCGAGAAGAAACTGATTCAGATTACTGGTACCGCCCTGTTTCCGGGAGATATCTGCCCAGAACTTCCGGTTATATCCGGTGGGGAAGCCGTGATATTTGGAGTAAAAAGAAGAATCGAACAGGGAACTAAAGCACGGAATCCAGATGGGTCTGTAAACTATACGGAGGTATTGTTGACATGATCAAAGTAAATTCAGTTATTAACTTGAACCTTCCGAAGATTCGTGAGCTGACAGAAGCACAGGTAACAGCCTTGGAAGAGACGGCAGAGGCGTTGCATACAGAGGTTGTGCAGGCACAGGTATTTCCAAGAGATACTGGAAATTTGCAGAATGAAAGCACTTTTGTAGACGCTTCGGAAAGCAAGCAGGGAAAAGTTTCTATCGTTTCCACAACACCTTACGCCCGTCGCCTCTATTTCCATCCGGAATATCACTTCCATACAGATGAAAACCCGAATGCAAAAGGTAAATGGTACGAAGACTGGCTTCCGGGAGGAAAAGAAGCGGACTATTGTGTAAATGCATTTAAACGGATCTACAGGAGGTTAACAGGGATATGACATTAGCAGATGTGAGAGATTATATTGCTTCTCTGAACCTGTCCGAACATGTATATATGGGAAAACTTCCAGACAAGGAAGAGAAATCTATCGGAGTATACAACAGCAAACACCAGTATCCTCGACATGTAGCACTTGGAGGTCCTGATCAGGAAGGATACGGGCAGAAATACGTAACTTTACTGGTACATTGGAATAAATCTCCAAGAGACACGGAAAAGGTATCTGTAGAGCTGTTTGACAAGCTCAGACGGGTAAGAGATGCAACAATCAATAATGAAACCATTAAATTCATTCAGCCACTCTATGAACCTCAGGATGTTGGGACAGATGATTCCGGCATCTATGAAATGGTAATAGAGATGGCTGTTATTTTTGAGAAAAAGAAAGAAGGCGAATGATTATGAAAATGAATCTGCAGAAGTTTGCAGGAAAAACAAACGTATTTCCGGTCCTGGACAATGAGTTCAAAGTCGGAGCAACAAAAGAAACTGCAACCGTGATCGCGGATATGGAAACATTTACTCCTGAGTTTTCAAACGGTGTTGAGACATGGACACCGATGGATACAGAAGGATGGCAGAGAGGATTGATGACAGCGAAAGGCATTAAGATCACTCTTTCCGGAAAAAGAAACATTGGTGATACTGGTAATGATTTTGTTGCCGGAAAGGTATTTAAGATCGGCCATGATGCAGAAGGCTATTTTGAATGGAAACATCCGGACGGAACCACAATATCCTGGACAAATGCAATCTTTGACGTGAAGAATATCGGAGGTGGCGATTCTACAAATGTAGGTGCCCTGGAAGTTGAGATCAACGGTAACGGTAAACCAACGATCACACCAGCAGTATAAACCATGTCTTTTTTGCGTGGAGAAAAGGAGAAAAAATATGGCAAAAGTAGTAAATATTACAGATAAACTGGAGTTTGATGTAGACCCGACACTTGTGGTCGGGAATCTGAAAGTAAGAGTAAGATCCGATGCGGAAACAATGCTGAAGCTGATGGGAACACTCAGTAAAGGCGAAGATCTGAATACGATCAAAGAGGCTTTAGGCCTGCTTTTCAGTGAAAAAGATCTGACAGCAATCTGCAGATACAAGAAGGATGGAAAGAAACTGTCTGCGAAATCCTTAATGCTGATCGTAAACACAGCTATCGAGCTTGTGACAGGAGAAGACGAGGGAGAGCAGTGACCCGTGCTATGACTTGATTGACGATTTTGATCTGATCGTAAGCAGCTTTCAGTCACAGTACGGGTTACGGTTATCACATGAGCTACCAGCGGGAATGAAGTGGGCTGAGTTTGCCAGCCTGCTTTCCGGTCTGGGACCAGATACAGCTCTGGGGCGGATTGTAGCTATCCGGACAGAGGATGATAAGAACGTCCTGGAGAACTTTACTCCGGAACAGCACCGGATCCGGAATGAATGGAGATACCGGCGTGCAAAACAGATCGCAGCTACAGCAGACAGGGCGCAGGTTGAAGCACAACTGGATGCTATCAAAATGGGATTCCTGAGCCTGGAAGGCCTGGGTCCACGATAGGGGTGAGTAGAAATTGAGAAAAAGAAAATAAAATGTCCATACTGCGGACATGAGCAGAAAATACAGTATGCCCCGGATGCAAAATGCCGGGGCGTGTTTATTAAGTGCCAGGCAAGGCACTGTAAGAAAATATTTGAGATTATTTTAGGCAAGTAGTGCCATTGTGCCGATGCCTCCAAAAGGCAGGTGGTACATATGGCAACAAGCATTGGCCAGATTGGCCTTGATCTGGTTGTTAACGAAGGTTCGTTCCGGACGCAGATGTCTGGTATACAGAGCCTTGCAAAAAAGGCAGCAGATGAATCCAAGAAAGAACTGGAAGG
>OGOW01001680.1_pt1 | contig 19569 bp, 15 predicted proteins | sample 1552781 | NCBI WGS metagenome assembly OGOW01 (sample SAMEA2580145, study PRJEB22360) | human gut metagenome | biome: human gut; feature: human-associated habitat; material: faeces | place: Denmark | collected 2008/2010
TTGCTAAAGCCAAAAAACTATAAGAAAAAAGCTCGGAAGATTCCGAGCTTTATTTGATATATGGCGCTAAAAATTGTAAGAGTAACAACATTGAAACCGCAATACTATTGTTAATGATATGGGCCATGATACAGTACTCTAACTTTTGAAACTTACGATATGCTATCCCAAGGGCAAGCCCCATACCTGCATATACAATCCAAACACCGATACTATTCGGCATATGAACAAGGCCAAAAAGTAAACTACTAACAATCAAGCCAACAATAGAATCTGGATTAAAGACGCGTCCCATGAGGAGCCCTCGAAAAACCAGCTCTTCCACAATCGGTGCCATAATTACTGTAAACGTTATGAGAAGGAAGGGATTCATATGGGCATTTTCTATGGCTGCCTGATTGGTGCTATTACTAACACCTTCCATCATCATGACTATAGAACCAATCCTAGTAACGATATAAATACCTAGGTAGGTCAAGCCAATCATACCCCAGGCCTTCAGGGAAGAAAGGGCCTTAAAGCCTTCGAAAAGCCCAAGACGTTTTCCTAAGAAAAGAGCTCCTGCGCTCATAAGAAGCAAGACAAAAATTAAGAGACAGACCAGCCTTATATCTTTGACACCTAAATAGATGGTTGGAACTTGATCAATAATTAGTATTAGGAAAGCTAGTAAAAAATAAAGAAAGCGTTTGAGAATTGACCCTTTGTTCATGAGAATCTACCTCTTTTCATCATTTATTTGTATCTTTATTATAATACAATAAAACTTATTTGACAAGACAAAAAAGAGAACGAGAGGTGAATTTTTCAAGATAATATAGGCTCTTATCCTATTTTAGATAGGATGAGACGAATAAGAGCAAATCCCAATACTAAGCCATAGAGCAAGACTGATAAGACTGTAACATATGGCAACTGAATATTGACAAAGGCATATAGGGCAATCAAAGCAAAGATAAGCAAAAACTCTAAAATCAGAGTTGCAACTGCTGTCGCCATTAAAATCTGTTTATTTCGCTCATCATAGGCAGCAATATACATCTGGTGAAGACGTTTAGGATGAGTAAGCGTCGCAAAATAATAGATTGACAAAACATAAACCCCAATGGTAAGTCCTAAAACTAAGCCTAGAGCATAATCACTAAGACTGTTAGAGCGAATAACAAACAAACCCAAAACACCCAAGAAAAAAAGAGAACATGCTACTCGTGTAATGTATTTCTTAAACTCGACCTCTGTTTTTCTCTTTCCTAATAACATTTTTATTAACATATCTTAACACTCCCTTTATTATCCTTTATAAGAGCAATATAACTTTTTTCACTGATAACTTTAAACACTTATTCACCTTAAACGAAAAGACTGAGTAGTACACTTATGCTATTGTTTAAGATATGAACACCCATACTGTACTCGATACGCTTAGTCTTATAATATGTTATCGCAAGACCAGCTGACATAATACCATAGATGACAATTGTCTGAAGCGTAAATGCTGAGTGACCAGCCATAAAGAAAAGACTGGAAATAACAAGACCCGTCTTAAAGTATTTTCCAAAGAGCACCTTGGCTAAGAGTCCCCTAAAAATGATTTCTTCCATAATAGGAACGATAAAACCTACTACTGCAAACTTAAGATAGGTTGGTACGTGAATAAATATCTTATTTAAAGCATCTTGATTTTCCATAGTCGCATTGTGTGTTAACTGACCAACAAAATACCCTAGAAGATCACCTAGGAAAAAGATGACGAGATTTAGAGAAGCAATCGCAACGAGACGTCTCCAATTAATCTCTTTAAGCGATAAGAGTTTAAATCTATAAGCAATCACGATAAAAATAGCCAAACTCCCTAATGCCCAAACACCGTAACCTATTTGCTCCACAAGTGAAAACTTACCATCCTGAGTAAGTAGTGGGAAAGCACCTAATAGTGTTAAATCTAAGATTAGTAGAGTGAGCGCTAAAAAAATAACACCAATTTTCTTCATTACTTGTTTAAACATATCTTTTCTCCTTAATCTTCCTCAAAAATAAAGACTTCTTCAATAGTCTTTCTAAAATACCTAGCAATTTTAAAAGCTAGTTCCAACGACGCATTATAGCGTCCTTTTTCGAGTGAAATGATGGTCTGTCTCGTGACTCCCATCTCATCTGCTAACTCTGCCTGACTAATCTTATTAGCCTTGCGAAGTTCCTGAATTTTTGTTTCCATGTGGTACCTCAACTTTATCGTTTATTCTCAAATAGTTAAACTCCTTACTTTTCTTCGTTAAGTTTACTTTACATTTATAGTATAGTTTACTTTACATATTTTGTAAAGTCTTTTTTACATTTTTTGTAAAGTTTTCTTTACTTATTGAATTACACATAAATAGAAATAGTCGAATGATTCTGTCAGAGCATTCAAAAAAGCTAGCCAATCACTCGGCCAACTTTTCTGGTCTTATCAAATTTTTGATAACTTATTTAGTTTTAAGGCGCTCAACATCACGTGCAATCACCAACTCTTCATCTGTTGGGATAACAAATACTTTAACAGCTGACTCTGCTGTTGTAATGTCGCCTACATGTCCAAAGACATTCTTTTCAGGATCCACTTCAATACCAAACCAAGTGAGACCATCCAAGACTGAAGCACGAACTTCTGCAGAGTTTTCACCAATACCTGCTGTAAAGACGATAGCATCCGCTCCGTTCAACACACCGAAGTATTGAGCAATGTATTTACGCAAACGATCCACATAAAGATTATAGGCTAACACACATTTTTCATCGCCAGCATTCTTACCAGCAATGATATCACGCATATCACTTGATTTTTCAGAAATACCAAGGAGACCTGATTCCTTATTAAAGACGTGACGGATACACTCTGCATCTGCCATTTCAGGCTCACGGTCGATAACAAATGGAATAATCGCAGGGTCAAGATCCCCAGTACGTGTTCCCATCATAACGCCACCAAGTGGTGTCAACCCCATTGACGTGTCTACTGATTTACCACCATCAACGGCAGTAATTGAAACACCATTTCCCACATGGGCTGTGATAATCTTAGTTTCTTCAATTGGCTTACCTAACAACTTAGCTGCTTCTTGAGAAACATATTGGTGGCTAGTTCCGTGTGCTCCATACTTACGGACTTGGTAGTCTGTATAGTAACGATTAGGCACTGGATAACGGTAGGCTACTTCCGGCATAGACGTATGGAAGGCTGTATCAAAAACAGCAACACTCGTAATATCTGGGAGGAGCTCCTTAAAGGCCCGAATCCCTGAAGCTGCACCTGGATTGTGCAAAGGTGCTAAGGCTGACAATTCTTCAATCTTAGCCAAGGCATCTTCATCCACCAAGCTTGATTCTTTGAAATATTCTCCACCAGCAACCACACGGTGACCAACACCTGTAATTTCATCATAACTCTTGATAATATCAAAACGAATCAAATCATCAAGCAAGATTTTTACTGCCTGAACATGGTCAGCAATATCTAGGGTTTGCGATTCTGAACGGTCATCAAATTTTACTGTTGAAACAGAATCTTTCAAGCCGATACGTTCAATCAAACCCTTAGCAAGAACAACTTCATCTGGCATCTCATATAGTTGCCATTTCAAGCTTGAGCTTCCTGCATTAATTGCTATTGTTTTTGTCATAAGCCACCTCTTTGTAAAACGCTTTCAATAATATATTCCTATTCTAACATGTTTTGCTAGAAAATGGAATTATCTGATTTCCATTTTTGGAAATTCTCTGTAAAATCTTTGAGGACCTCTGGGTTTTGCAAATCACTAAGTGGATAAACAAAGGTCTCAGGAGCATTTTCAGTTTGTTTTTTAAGCACAAAGATAGACTTCATGTTATGTTTATTGCCAAAAGCTGCTTCTGGAAGAGTGATAACGGCAATAATATCAGCATATCCTGATAGCCATTTCTTAAGCAAATCACTTTGTGGGCTTGTCAAAAGATTAGTTGGTGCCAAAAGAATAGCAATACCATCTTTCTTCAGGTACTTGAGTGATTGCTCCATGAGAAGGTGATGGGCATAGGTGTGTTCACCGGTTGCTGCAACCTTGAAACGACTCGCAATCTCATCATTTGGGTAATAACCAACAGGTAGATCACTGATAATAACATCACTCTCTTTGAGAATGTGTGGTCGAACAGCATCTTCTTGGATGTAAACTGCACTTGAATTCACCACATCAGCAATGCTAGCTGACAAATCGATAAGGAGATCGTCAACTTCCATTCCCATATAATTAAGGGTTTTCTGACTATTATTTAGAAGAGTTTCAGCCAAGTTTCCTGTCCCCGAACCAATCTCCAAAATATCTAATTGGTCGTCCTTGGTCAAACCTTCAAGTAGGTAGAGGATGATAAATCCAATAGCATCAGGTGTAAATTGGTGATTGGCTTGTAAGGCTTCCAATTGCCCTAGCTTGATAAACAAGAACTGAAAAGCACGACGCCACTCCTCTTTACTTAGATCAAGGGCACGTAATTTCTCGTTGTTTTTGATGATGACTTCATTAGCTACCTCAGCCCCCAAATAATAGGAATTTTGCTCAATAAGCGCATCGTAAGCATGGGTTCCAAGATCATTTTCAATGGTTTGGACATTTTCTAACAACAGCTCAAAGGCTGTCTCAATTGCTTCAAAATTCATGATTTCCTCCGTCCTTCTATCATATCAAAAAGGAAAGAGAATTTCTATTTCTGCTCCTGCTTCTTCACATAACGATAGGTCTTGATTTGGCCTTTACTGGCAACTCTAACAATCACTTGTCTGTCCTTAACCTCATAAGTCGTAGTTCCCTGAGAGAAACCAAAAGCACCTGCTTCCTTGTCCGCCAAGTCCATGGTCATCTCTGCCATGAGACGACTCTGACTGGAGATCATTTGCGCTTGGTTCTGTCTAGAGCTAGCAACCACCCGCTCCAGATAAACATGCAGAAGAAGTGTGAAAATGCCAGCCATAAAAAGAGCGTAGAGAAGAACGCCTCCCCTAACCTGTTTTTTCAAAAGCATAAACAAAACTCCTTTGTAGCCCATTTTTAAGAGTCACTTGGATGGTGACTATCTGGTTATTTTGACTAATCGTACTAGATTTTACATTGAAAAGCATTGGTTGGTAGCCTCGACCGTCAGCATTTGTTTTTCGAAAATCAGTAGCACTTGAAAGTCCAAAAGCCAGGTCTTGATTATCCTGCTTGACATAGAGTTTGTTCCCCTCTACCTTTACCAACTGACAACCTTCTAATTCTGCCTCCATTTGTTGAACAAATAGAAGCCAGTCTTGGTTTTCTTGTTGCTTGACCTGCTTAACATTGCTCACCAATACTGTGGTCAGACCTTGATAAACTTGAATTGAACCAGCAATCACCAACAAGGCTACTAGACATTCCAAGAGGGTAAAGGCGCGGACCTTACTATTTAGAGACATGAATAATCTCCTTTCCTGATTCATAAACCGCGATACCTTGCTTGCTACGTTTAACTGTCACTGTGATGCCATTTAAGGTCAACTGATCCTGTTTGGTCTGAACTGCCATGGTTGCCACACTCAAGACCTCCTGTTGGTGGAGATTCCTAGCCATTAGCCTACGATTGGTATTGATTTGATCTAATATAAGACCACTGACAAGCACTAAGACAGCCATTGCTACCAGGCTTTCGATAAGAATATAGCCTCTAAGAGACCGTCTTTTTATATTTACCACTGCCCATGTTAAGCTGATAGGTCACCACCTCCTTATCACTTGAAAAACGAATCTTGGTGAGGCTCGAGTTGCCTCCTTTGGCATCAAACATTAGCGTCTGCCCCTTATCAAGATGAATACTTTTAGGAATCACCAGACTGGATTTTCCGTTACTGATTTTATCCTTGGTCAACTGCAATTCAACATTGGCCCCTTCTGCCGCTGCCAAGCGCTGACTATCTCGGTATAGGTACTCAAAGCGCAGATAAAAAAGGTTAGTTTCAACCTGTTGAAAAATACCTGTCACTGAGCCTGACAAACTCAGAGTGAGAAAGGCAACCACTGCTAGTGTCACCAGACTCTCCAACAAGGTGAAGGCTCTAATTGGCCACTGAGCGGCTTTCGCCACCATGTTTCGCATAGTAATCATTGTATGAATCTGCCTGTTTTTGCGTGATTTGACCTTCTGAAACAAGAGCGGCTAAGCTAGCTGTCTTGTTATTCTTCATTTCATAAAGTTCTGCTTGAGAATCCACGACCTTGACCACAGCCGCATTTCCAGTCTCTTTAACAGAATCCTTCTGCTTGCTCAAGTTAGGTACAAAGAGCAAAAGGAGAATACTGATAATGAGAAGCACGACCAGCATTTCAATCAGCGTAAAAGCACGTAATTTAACGGCATTCAATTTTTTCAACATCATTTTCATGACATCATTCCTTCCATATTTTGATACATTGGTAATAGCATAGCTGCATAGATCATTACAATCACGACAGCAACAATAACAAAAATGAGGGGTTGCACAAAGGTTGTTGCCTTATTAAGACGGTTAAAGAAAGCCTGCCAAACCTCTTCAGCATAGACTTCTAACTCATAGCCCAACCTAGCATTGGCCTCTCCATAAGCAATAATTAAGGATAGTTCCTTAGTGAAGAAAGGGTGACTGGCAATACGGTCAGGAAAACTCTGTCCTAGCATCAAGGCCTCTTCTAAATCAGCCCCCAGCTCACGAAAGAGCTTGGACTTTTGCTCTTGCATAAGAGAAACCAAGTCTAACAGGTCAATGCCTTGTCCTAAGAGATTTCCCCATTCCCTAGCATAATAGGCGGTCGTATATAGCCTGACAGTTTGGCCTATGAAAGGGATTTTTGCCATTCGTCGATAAAAGACAAGAGCTGGCTGGTGTTTGACCCATAGATAAAGAATTAAGCTTAATACAAGAAGTCCACACAAACTCACAAAGAAGAGCTGGGGAAAGATTTGAACCAACTGTACAGCCCAATTATCCTTACCATCACCCTCTAACAGTTGAGGTAAAAGATAATTTTTAAGTCCTAACATAATCAGAATCAGGAAACCCAGGAGTAGAATAGGGTAGGTCGCTACCTCCATGAGTTTCTTACGAACCTTGGTCATACGAAGCATGTAGGTTTCAATCTTGGTTAAACTCCCTAGAAGATTACCGTGCTTATCAGCAAGGGCAATCTGAGTAACAATATTGTCCGAAAAACCCACTGACGCAAACATCTGGTCTAGCCTGTCGCCTCGCATTAAGCTTGCTTTCATAAGAGATAATGACGATTCTTTCAACAAATGACTTCGCTCCAAAAAGGCTACGATTTCAGTTAAAGTAAACCCTGCCTTTAGAAGTTGTTTGAAAAGCTGGATAACCTTAAGTTGCTGATTAATCTTTAATTTTTTCCCCTTGGATATCCCCTTCAGTGAGATATCCTTGTTGAACCAAGCCTTCCAACTGTTGGTTCCAGCTGGTTGACGAATGGCTTTGGAAATTTTCACTGGCAAAATCAATCACACCTCCTCCCTTAATCAAACGCATATAGGCAATCCCTTGAAGAGCATTATCCAACTCAGACTTATCTACACCGAGGTCCAGAAGACGCTCATAAACACCTGCCACACTCTTTGCGTGAATAGTTGAAAGAACAGTCACTCCTGTCAGACTAGCTCTAATAACCGCTCGAGCAGTCTCCTTATCTCGAATTTCTCCAATAATCAAAACATCCGGACGGTGACGTAGTGATAGCTTAATCAAATTATCATAGGTCATGTCAATTGCCTGATTTACCTGGAGTTGCAAGACATTATCCTGTTTAATTTCCACAGGATCTTCAATCGAAATCACCTGCTGTCCCTTAAAACGCTCCTGAACCAATTCATGCATAAGCGTAGTCTTTCCAGAACCTACGGGACCTGCAAAGAGATATAAGCCACGATAATCCAAAGCATCCATAATCAGCTGGATTCCTTGATTCCAATACACCAAGTCTCGACGTTCGGAATGTAGAACACGAATAACTAAACTTTCTAAGCCGCGATAATCCCCAACGGTTGATAAACGCAGAGAAACCCTTTGACCATCACCACAATCATAGTCACAGGAACCTAGTTGACTCCTACGCTTCTCACCCACCATCATTCCCGCCACAAATTTAAAGTGACCAATAAGACTAGCCATGAAATCAGGCCGATATACATCAATTAATCTCCTCTCCTGGCCAACTCGCATATAGAGCTCGTAATTATCCTGACGTGGAATGACATAAATGTCTTGAGCCCCACAACTATCAGCATTTTTGATCATTTCCTTAGCAAATTCTGTTACCATAAGGACCTCCTCATAAACCTATTCGTAAAAAGTTTAAGAAAATGAAAAGAAGCCCGAAAAAAATTCGAGCTTCTGCATTGTTTAACGTTTAATTTTACAGTGGGCATGATTTGGAAGGTCATTTCGCTTTTCATATCCCGGACGGTATTTTTCCTCAGGAATTTCCTGCCAATCATCCAAAAGAGCAATCGATTGATAGACCTGCAGGTATTCGTCACACTCCTCACACCAGTGTTTATCCTCTTGGTCCCAAAAAGCAGTCATGACACTACTACGGCTGATATAACTTGGCAAGGTTTCTTCCATAGCAAACCAAAGTTTTTTATAGTACTTGAGGGCATCATAAAAATTTTCAAATTCCTTAGTACTGATGATATCTTCTTGCCAGCCTTCTAAGAACCACCACGGTTCCAAATCCCCTTTCATTTCAACTACTTGGTACATTTTTCTTTCTCACTTCATCTTTGGTGTTCTTATTATACAAAATTTTCTGGAAAAGATAAAAAAAATGGTCTTATATTTTATATTTATCAAACATTGAAGAAATTCTAGTCATATAAATACGAAAAGAACTCACAATGAATTGTGAGTTCTTTTGATTTCGTTTTAGTCTTCAGATGATTCCACAATTGCTTCATCAACAGCAATATTTTCAATAACTTCAACTTCGTTAACTGAAAGTGGTTCAATGTTACGGTAACGAGCCATACCTGTACCAGCAGGAATAGTCTTACCAATGATAACATTTTCTTTAAGACCAAGGAGATGGTCTTTCTTACCACGGATAGCTGCATCTGTAAGCACACGTGTTGTTTCTTGGAAGGAAGCCGCTGACAAGAATGAATTTGTTTCAAGTGAGGCTTTCGTAATACCAAGAAGAACTGGACGAGATGTTGCAGGAACACCACCAGAGATAACAATATCCTTGTTAGCATCTGTGAAGTCAGAAATGTCCATAAGTGTACCTGGAAGGAGATCTGTATCACCTGGATCCATAACACGTACTTTACGAAGCATTTGACGAACCATTACTTCGACGTGTTTGTCACCGATTTCTACCCCTTGGCTACGGTAAACTTTTTGTACTTCTGCAAGAAGATAAGTTTCAACTGACAAGGTATCACGCACTTCAAGGAGACGTTTAGGTTGGATTGACCCTTCTGTCAAGGCTGCACCACGGTGTACTTCGTCACCCACTTCAACTTTCATACGAGCTGTAAATGGAACAACGTATTCACCCATTCCAGTCTTACCTTGAACGAAGACTTTCTTAGTACGTGTTGCGGCATCTTCTTCGATTTCAATAACAGTACCTTTAACTTCAGTGATAACCGCTTCCCCTTTAGGGTTACGTGCTTCAAAGATTTCCTGGATACGTGGAAGACCCTGTGTGATATCGGTGTTTGAGGCTACCCCACCGGTGTGGAAGGTACGCATAGTAAGCTGTGTACCAGGTTCCCCGATAGATTGAGCGGCGATAGTACCAACTGCTTCACCAACTTCAACCGCATCACCTGTTGCCAAGTTGATACCGTAACAGTGACGGCAGACACCGTGACGTGTGTTACATGTAAAGACTGAACGGATAGTTACTTCTTCAACACCAGCATTGACAATAGCAGCAGCCATGTCTTCAGTAATCAAAGTATCTGGACCTACGATTACTTCACCTGTTGTAGGATTCTTAACTGATTTCTTAGTGTAACGACCTTGAAGACGTTCTTCAAGTGTTTCCGTAACTTCTTTACCGTCAGTAATCGCACGGATGAGAAGACCACGGTCTGTTCCACAGTCATCTTCACGGATGATAACATCTTGGGCAACGTCAACCAAACGACGAGTAAGGTAACCTGAGTCGGCTGTCTTAAGGGCCGTATCGGTCATACCTTTACGCGCACCGTGAGTAGAGAAGAACATTTCCAAAACGCTCAAACCTTCACGGAAGTTTGAAAGGATAGGCAATTCCATGATACGTCCGTTAGGAGCGGCCATCAAACCACGCATACCGGCAAGTTGAGAGAAGTTAGAGATGTTACCACGAGCTCCTGAGTCCATCATCATAACGATTGGGTTCTTAGGATCTTGTGTCTCAATCAGACGTTTTTCAAGTGCTTCTTTCGCTTCACGCCATGTTGTTGTAACAGCAACATAACGGTCATCATCTGTCATCAAACCACGACGGAAGGCCTTGTTAATTTCTTCAACACGGTGGTGAGCAGCATCGATAATTTCTTGTTTGTTATCGATAACTGGGATATCGGCGATACCCACTGTCAAACCAGCAAGTGTTGAGTGGTAGTAACCAAGGTCTTTCAAACGGTCAAGGAAGGCTGATGTTTCAGTCGTACGAAGACGTTTGAAGGTTTCAGCGATGATGTTACCAAGATTTTTCTTCTTGAATGGCGCATTAATTTCCAAACTATCAATAACTGTTTGGATATCTTGACCTGGTTCAAGGAAGTACTTATCTGGTGTACTATCTGTCAAGTTCTCATTTGTTGTTTCTTGAAGATATGGAATTTCTGCTGGGATGATTGAGTTAAAGAGAATCTTACCAACAGTTGTAACCAAAATCTTGTGAAGTTGGTTTTCTTTCCAAGGTTTATCAGGCATGCTGTCTACTGCGATACCGACACGGCTATGCAAGTGAACATAACCATTACGATAAGCCATAACTGCCTCATCAATATCCTTGAAGACCATACCTTCACCCTCACGGCCTTCTTCTTCCATAGTCAAGTAGTAGTTACCAAGAACCATATCCTGAGATGGCGTTACGACCGGTTTACCGTCTTTAGGGTTAAGGATGTGTTCAGCCGCAAGAAGGAGCAAACGTGCTTCAGCTTGAGCTTCTTCAGACAATGGAACGTGGATGGCCATTTGGTCACCGTCAAAGTCGGCATTGTAGGCCTCACATACCAATGGGTGAAGACGAAGGGCCTTACCATCAATCAAGACAGGTTCGAAGGCCTGGATACCCAAACGGTGGAGGGTAGGTGCGCGGTTAAGAAGTACTGGGTGTTCCTTGATAACATCTTCAAGAATATCCCAAATACGTTCATCACCACGTTCAACCATACGTTTAGCGGCTTTCACGTTACCTGCGTATTCACGCGCAACGATTTCACGCATCACAAATGGTTTGAAAAGTTCGATGGCCATCAAACGTGGCACACCACATTGGTACATTTTAAGTGTTGGACCAACGGCGATAACGGAACGTCCAGAGAAGTCAACACGTTTACCAAGCAAGTTTTGACGGAAACGACCTTGTTTACCTTTAAGCATGTGGCTCAAAGATTTAAGTGGACGACTACCTGGTCCAGTGATTGGACGACCACGACGTCCATTATCGATAAGGGCATCTACCGCTTCTTGCAACATACGTTTTTCGTTTTGCACGATGATACCTGGGGCATTCAATTCAAGCAAACGAGCCAAACGGTTGTTACGGTTGATAACACGACGATAAAGATCGTTCAAGTCAGATGCCGCAAAACGTCCACCATCCAATTGAACCATTGGACGAAGGTCTGGTGGCAATACTGGCAAGATGTTAAGCACCATCCATTCTGGTTTGTTACCAGACTTGTAGAAGGCATCAAGAACGTCCAAACGACGAACAGCTTTAACACGTTTTTGACCAGTTGCTGTTTTCAACTCTTCTTTGAGTTCAGCAATTTCAGCTTCCAAATCTACTTGTTTCAAGAGATCTTGGATAGCTTCTGCACCCATTTTAGCGACAAATGAACCATGTCCATACTCTTGCAATTTTTCACGATATTCACGTTCTGTCAAGAGAGATTTTGGTTCAAGTGGTGTTTCCTTTGGATCAATAACCACGTAAGCTGCGAAGTAGATAACTTCTTCAAGCGCACGAGGACTCATGTCCAAAGTCAATCCCATACGAGAAGGGATTCCCTTGAAGTACCAGATGTGTGATACTGGTGCTTTCAACTCGATGTGACCCATACGTTCACGACGAACCTTAGCACGTGTTACTTCAACACCACAGCGGTCACAAACGATACCTTTATAACGGATACGTTTGTATTTCCCACACGCACATTCCCAGTCTTTGGTAGGACCAAAGATCACTTCGTCGAAGAGACCTTCGCGTTCTGGTTTGAGCGTACGGTAGTTGATTGTTTCAGGTTTCTTAACTTCACCATAAGACCATGAACGGACCTTAGTTGGTGAAGCTAGTGTGATTTGCATACTTTTAAATCGATTTACGTCAACCACTAGTATTACCTTTCTTTTGTTCTATTGACAATAGCAGCGCTATTCTCACCTTTATCAGCTACCTTAGCAGAGAGAGTGAACTCCCTCTCTAAAGCTTATTTTATTCTGTTTTATCTGAAGCTTCTTTAGCTTTTTCTAATTCAGCAGCTTCTTTGGCTTGTTGGACACGTGCTTTTTCAAGATCATCAACGTGCATGACATCGTCGTCTTCACCTTCATCAAGATCACGCAATTCAACTTCGTAGTCATCCTCATCAAGGACACGCATATCAAGACCAAGTGATTGCAATTCTTTAACAAGTACTCGGAATGATTCTGGTACACCTGGTTTTGGAATTGGTTTACCTTTAGTGATAGCTTCATAGGCTTTCAAACGTCCGTTAACGTCATCTGACTTGTAAGTCAAGATTTCTTGAAGGATATTTGATGCACCATAAGCTTCAAGGGCCCAAACCTCCATCTCACCGAAACGTTGTCCACCAAATTGTGCTTTACCACCAAGAGGTTGTTGGGTAACAAGTGAGTAAGGACCTACTGAACGAGCGTGAAGTTTATCATCAACCATGTGGTGAAGTTTGATCATGTACATGACACCAACTGACACACGGTTATCAAATGGTTCACCTGTACGTCCATCGTAAAGGATTGTCTTAGCATCACTATCCATACCTGCTTCACGAACAGTATCCCAGAGGTCTTCTGAGCTTGCCCCGTCAAAGACTGGTGTTGCGATGTGAATACCCAAGTTACGAGCAGCCATACCAAGGTGAAGTTCCATAACCTGACCGATGTTCATACGTGATGGCACCCCAAGAGGGTTCAACATGATATCAACTGGTGTACCGTCTGGAAGGTAAGGCATGTCTTCAACAGGAACAATACGAGAAACAACCCCTTTGTTACCGTGACGACCGGCCATCTTATCTCCGACCTTGATCTTACGTTTTTGAGCGATGTAAACACGAACAAGCATGTTAACACCTGATTGCAATTCATCACCGTTTGCACGTGTGAAGATTTTAACATCACGAACGACACCATCACCACCGTGAGGTACACGGAGTGATGTATCACGTACTTCACGAGATTTATCACCAAAGATAGCGTGGAGAAGACGTTCTTCAGCAGAAAGGTCTTTTTCACCCTTAGGTGTTACCTTACCAACAAGAATGTCACCTTCTTTAACCTCAGCACCGATACGGATAATACCCATTTCGTCAAGGTCTTTGAGGGCTTCTTCACCAACGTTTGGCAATTCACGTGTGATTTCTTCAGGCCCAAGCTTTGTATCACGTGTTTCTGATTCGAATTCTTCCAAGTGAACAGATGTATAAACGTCATCTTTCACAAGACGCTCACTCATGATAACGGCATCCTCGAAGTTGTAACCTTCCCATGTCATGTATGCGACAATAGGGTTTTGACCGAGGGCCATTTCTCCACCTTCCATAGATGGACCGTCAGCGATAAAATCACCTTTTTCAACAATATCGCCAACCTTAACCAAAGTACGTTGGTTATAGGCAGTACCTGAGTTTGAACGACGGAATTTTTGAATAGTATAAACATCAAGAGAACCATCTTCACGACGAACTTCAACTTTATCAGCATCAGAGTAGACAACTTTACCGTCGTGTTGAGCAATAACTGCAGCTCCTGAATCGTGGGCAGCTTGATATTCCATACCAGTACCAACATAAGGTGCTTTAGGATCAATCAAAGGCACAGCCTGACGTTGCATGTTGGCACCCATGAGGGCACGGTTAGAGTCATCGTTTTCCAAGAAAGGAATACATGCTGTCGCAACGGCAACTACCTGTTTAGGAGAAACATCCACGAAATCTACAAGGTGTGATGGGTACTCTTGGTTATTACCTTGATGACGACCCATAACGATTTCTTCTGCAAATGTTCCATCTTCGTTCAATTTAGAGTTAGCCTGAGCAACTGTGTACTCATCTTCTTCATCGGCAGTCAACCAAACTACTTCGTTGGTTACTTTACCAGTTGCACGGTCAACCTTACGATATGGTGTTTGAATGAAACCATACTTGTTAAGGTGTCCGTATGAAGACAAGTTATTGATCAAACCGATGTTAGGTCCTTCAGGTGTTTCAATTGGACACATACGACCGTAGTGCGTGTAGTGCACGTCACGAACTTCATATCCGGCACGGTCACGTGTCAAACCACCAGGTCCCAAGGCTGACAAACGACGTTTGTGTGATAACTCTGACAATGGGTTGTGTTGGTCCATGAACTGTGACAACTGTGAAGAACCAAAGAATTCTTTAACAGCTGCAGTTACAGGGCGAATATTGATGATTTGTTGTGGTGTCAAGACTTCGTTATCTTGAACTGACATACGCTCACGTACGTTACGTTCCATACGAGCCAAACCAATACGGAATTGGTTAGCAAGCAATTCACCAACCGCACGGATACGACGGTTACCAAGGTGGTCGATATCGTCTACTTTACCGATACCTTCAGCAAGGTTGAGGAAGTAGCTCATTTCAGCCAAGATATCCGCTGTTGTCAAAGCACGAACTTTGTCATCTGGGTTGGCATTACCAACAATTGTAACCACACGATCTGGATCATTTGGTGCAACAACCTTGAATTTTTGAAGAACAACAGGTTCTGTAACCACCGCATAATCGTTTGGTGTGTATACAAATTTGTTCAAATCACCATCCAAGTATTCTGCGATTGAATCAATCACATCACGTGTCATTTCAGTACCAGCTTCAACAAGGATTTCACCTGTTTCAGGATCTACCAAGTTTTCAGCAATTGTTTGTCCCAAAAGACGTGTCTTGATGTTAAGTTTTTTGTTGACTTTGTAACGACCAACAGCAGCCAAGTCATAACGACGTGGATCAAAGAAACGAGCTACAAGCAAGCTACGTGAGCTGTCGGCAGTTTTTGGTTCACCTGGACGAAGACGTTCATAAATTTCTTTAAGCGCTTCATCAGTACGTGAATCTGCTGGGTTTTTGTGGATATCTTTTTCAATGGTGTTACGAACCAACTCGCTATCACCAAAGATATCAACAATTTCGTCATCACCTGAGAATCCAAGCGCACGCACAAGCGTTGTGAATGGAATCTTACGTGTACGGTCGATACGAGTGTAGGCAATGTCTTTTGAATCTGTTTCAAGCTCAAGCCATGCCCCACGGTTAGGGATAACTGTTGATCCATAACCCACTTTACCGTTTTTATCAACCTTATCGTTAAAGTAAACACCAGGTGAGCGCACCAACTGAGAAACGATAATACGTTCACCACCATTGATGATGAAAGTACCCATCTCAGTCATAATAGGGAAATCTCCGAAGAAGACTTCCTGAGTTTTGATTTCACCAGTTTCTTTGTTAATAAGACGGAAAGTCACAAAGATAGGTGCTGAGTATGATGCATCGTGGATACGAGCTTCTTCAAGTGTATACTTAGGCTCTTTCAATTCGTAACCAACGAATTCCAATTCCATAGTGTCTGTGAAGTTTGAGATAGGAAGTACATCCTCAAAAACCTCTTTAAGACCAGTATCCAAGAATTCTTTGAATGAATCCGTTTGGATTTCAATCAAGTTTGGTAAATCAAGAACTTCTTTGATTCTTGAAAAACTACGACGGGTACGATGTTTCCCGTATTGAACGTCATGTCCTGCCAAGTCTTCTACTCCTTTTCTACATTCGAGACCTGCTTTGCAAGTCGTGCACTTTAAATATTTGTCTTCTGCCTTTTTCAGTTGCTTGTCCCATTGACAAGTGATTAAACACTAAGATCCACTTAACTGATTAATGATAAGCGATAACTTAATCTGTGAATTTTTAGAACCTTTAAACATGCGTTACAACACTTGGAAATCCTAAAAATAAGCACAAAAATAGCAGCTAAATCTGACCGAAAAAACGTTGATTTAACTGCTGTATCTCTTGATTGGACAATATTTCAACCAAGTAAGACGACAAATAGTTGTCTATATTATACCTAATTTTTTACTTTTTTGCAAGTTTTCTTGGCAATTCCTAATGCCCTCCAAGAATGCTAGACCAGGCTTTTTGATAGTCACTGTCGGTTCCACCAATAGCAAACTTGTAAGTCGTATCTCCAGGTCCATTTTTAGCCCAGTAAGTATCAACCATTTCACCACTTACAGAAACATTACGACCATTGACAGACACTGTTGCTGGTTTAAGACCTGTTGATTTAAGCACACTTGCCTTAATGGCACTTGAATCGATATTAAACTTATCTCCCGTTTTAAAAATACCTGGATTAGCATTATAGATAGCGGAAGTCAAACGAGCCATATATTGCGCATTGTAGGTGTAACCAGTTTTAGAATTGGTTGGTGTATTATTGTCATAACCAGCCCAACCACCAAGAGTAATACCAGGCGTTGACACAATCAACCAAGCATCCGCAAAGTTATCTGTCGTTCCTGTTTTACCCATCCAGTCCGCTGAGGCTGCTGCACCATTGACATTTTTCAATTCAGAATGAAATTGAGTTGTTGCTCCTTTAACTACCACTTCTTTGAGTAAGTTATCCATGATACTAGCCGTAGCTCTTGAAAAAACTTGAACTCCTTCAGATTTATGCTGATAGATAACTTCGCCAGTCCGGTCAGTAATACTATCAATCATATGACCCTTCTCATAGACGCCACCATTTGAAAGCATCTGATAGGCATTTACTTGCTGGGCAACCGTGGTTTCAATTCCCCCGCCAAGAGGTAAACTCTCGATATTGTAGTTAGCAATCTTATAGCCCATCTTGGTCATGTAACCCTCAACATCAACATCATGACGTTGAAGCATTTGATAAGTCCAAAAGGCTGGAATGTTCCATGAGGTATTGAGTGCCTCTTGTAGGTTCATCATAGCTGTACCCTTATCACCATCATGGAGAATAGGCGTTCCACCCGTAAAATTAGTTGGGTAGTTAGAAAGGATACTTGAGCTACCCATCAAACCTTGATCAATAGCAATTCCATAAGCAATAATAGGCTTAATAGATGAGCCTGGGGAGCGTGCCGTATCAAAAGCATGGTTATTTTGATTATTTTCGTAACTACGACCACCAACAAATCCTAGAATTGCTCCAGTCGCATTATCCATGAGCACATTTCCGACTTCAACTCCACTATTGCCACCTTGGTCGAGGAGGCCACCATATTGACTCGCAGCATCTTGCATCGCATTATAAACTGCATTATCAATAGTTGTCTTAACGCTGTAGCCACCAGTTTGTAGCTCTTGTAGGGCCCTCTCACGATAGCTTTCCTTGGTCTTATCATTTTTCAAATCTTGACTCGATACCTTGTCACGTTTAATTAGATAATCATACATGACATCCTGAGCCTCAGACATGACAGAATAGTACAAATAGTCATGACTTACGGCATCAGACTTCTCACCAGCCTTGAAATCTTTAGTGATATCATAATCCTTATAGCTTTCATACTGCGACTTATCTAGATAGCCACCGCGATAAAGATTGTAGAGTACATCTTGCTGACGTGCTAAGCCATAAGAAAGATCCTCTGCATTTTTTAATTGACCGTCAGCTGTATAAGGTGAGTAGACAATCGGGCTCTGTGGCAAACCTGCCAGATAGGCCGCCTGAGGAACTGTCAAATCCGCTGCAGATACCCCAAAGATACCTTGAGCAGCCTCCTCAATACCAGCAATATTTTTCCCCTTGTTATTACGTCCAAAAGGAGAAACATTCAGATAATCGGTTAAAATTTCATTTTTAGAAACACGACGCTCCAATTGTAAGGCATAGATAATCTCTGCCGCCTTACGTTTAAAGGTTGGTGCATCTCCTGTTACCTGTTGCTTGATTAACTGCTGCGTTAGCGTCGAACCACCACTTGAAGAGCCAACTCCCAAAACTGATGACACCAAAGCCCTAAATACTGCCTTTGGCACAACACCCTTATGCTTCTTAAAATTTTCATCCTCAGTCGCAATGATGGCATTTTTGACATTGTTAGAAATCGCATCACTCTCAATAGGTGTTCTCAGCAAGTCAGTATCAATATCCGCAATCTTCTTGGAATCGGAATAGCTCATCGAAGATACCAAACTAACCTCACTAATCTGATTCAACAAGGTTTTGTCCTTAATCGACGGAACAGACTCAATTTGACTCCCCAAATAACCCAAACCAATTCCTGCACCGAACAAGGTAAGGACGATAATAACCACATAAAAGAAATCAGACAAGAGCTTTAAGGTTTTTAAGAAAACATCACCCATGTCTAAGAGTGTCATCCCATCCTCAGGCGACTTCCGTGCTTGCTTACGATTCCACTTAGATCCAGTCGTAGCTTTCCTTTCTTTAAAAGATTTATCTCCTCTTTTAGACCTAGAACCAGCAAACTTTGTACGAATAGTCTGCCCTAGTCGCCTAAAATAATTTATTATTTTTTCAAAATTCATAGAAATACCTCAAAGCCTATTATAACAAACTTTGACAAAGCTTGCATAGGGTTGCTTTCTTTTGGTATAATGGTGCAGAATATACTTTACTGGAGAATATCATGACAATTTTTGAAGAACTAAAAGCACGTGGCTTGATTTTTCAAACCACTGATGAAGAAGCCCTTGTAAAAGCCTTTGAAGAGGGACCAGTCTCATACTACACTGGTTATGACCCAACAGCAGACAGTCTCCACCTTGGACACCTTGTCGCTATCCTTACAAGTCGCCGACTTCAATTGGCTGGACACAAACCTTACGCCCTCGTTGGTGGTGCAACAGGTTTGATTGGTGACCCATCATTTAAAGATGCTGAACGTAGCCTGCAAACCAAAGAAACTGTTGAAGGTTGGGTTGAAAAAATCCAAGGACAACTCTCTCGTTTCCTTGATTTTGAAAATGGTGACAACAAGGCCGTTATGGTCAACAACTATGATTGGTTTGGTTCAGTCAGCTTCATTGATTTCTTGCGTGACGTAGGTAAATACTTCA
>OGOW01001688.1_pt1 | contig 19511 bp, 10 predicted proteins | sample 1552781 | NCBI WGS metagenome assembly OGOW01 (sample SAMEA2580145, study PRJEB22360) | human gut metagenome | biome: human gut; feature: human-associated habitat; material: faeces | place: Denmark | collected 2008/2010
CTTATCAGACGCATCCTTATCAATGGCCTACTATCGGAAAAGAGTTGTCGCATATAGCCAATGCTACGCTGGAAGAAGTGGAGGCATTCTTTTTCCGTTTTTATGCTCCCAATAATGCTATATTGGCTGTGACCGGCAATATCTCTTTCGAAGAAGCGGTTGCTTTGACGGAAAAATGGTTTGCCTCTATTCCTCGTCGGGAAGTTCCTCAACGGAACCTGCCACAGGAACAGGAGCAGACGGAAGAACGTCGACTGACAGTTGAGAGAAATGTTCCTCTCGATTCCCTGTTTATGGCTTACCATATGCCCGATCATCATCATCCGGATTATTATGCGTTTGATATTCTGTCGGATGTGTTGAGCAACGGGCGTTCCAGCCGTTTGAGCCAGCGTTTGGTACAGCAGAAACAATTATTCTCAAGTATAGATGCCTATATTTCCGGCAGTGTAGATGCGGGGTTATTCCATATTAGTGGCAAACCTTCGGCAGGTGTCACCCTGGAACAGGCGGAAGCGGCAGTACGGGAAGAACTGGATTTGTTGCAACAAGAATTGGTTGACGAACAGGAACTGGAAAAGGTGAAGAATAAATTTGAGTCTACCCAGATATTCGGCAACATCAATTATTTGAATGTGGCAACCAACCTGGCTTGGTACGAATTGCTTGGCCGGGCGGAGGACATGGAAAAAGAGGTCGATCGTTATCGGTCTGTCACGGCTGAACAATTGCGGGCGGTAGCTCAATCTGCTTTCCGTAAGGAGAACGGAGTAATACTATATTATAAGAAACAACAAAATTAAATTCTCCCTTTTATAATCTACTAGTGAAAGGGAAAAGTCCCTTTGCCTGAAAATGGAGATTCGTTTAGGTAACGGAAAAGTAAATGAGACATATTTATAGTACATATAAAGAGCATTATAAAGCACTGATTTTTCTCGGATTGCCGATTGTGATCGGTCAAATAGGAGTAATCGTTCTTGGATTTGCGGATACGTTAATGATCGGGCATCATAGTACGATTGAGCTGGGAGCAGCTTCCTTCGTCAATAATGTGTTCAATCTGGCGATTATTTTTAGTACGGGTTTTTCGTATGGGCTGACTCCCATTGTGGGAGGTTTGTATGGAACTCGGCAGTATGCCCCTGCGGGACAGGCTTTACGCAACAGTTTGCTGGCAAACCTGATGGTTGCATTGCTGCTGACTGTCTGTATGACTGTTCTTTATCTAAATATAGAACGTCTCGGACAGCCGGAAGAATTGATTCCCCTGATTAAACCGTATTACCTTGTTTTGCTCGCTTCACTAGTGTTTGTCATGCTTTTCAATGGATTCAAGCAGTTTACAGACGGAATTACGGATACAAAAACCGCTATGTGGATATTGCTTGGTGGAAATGTCTTGAATATCATAGGAAACTATATCCTGATTTATGGAAAGCTCGGATTGCCCGAGTTAGGTCTGTTGGGAGCAGGTATCAGCACGCTGTTCTCGCGTATCGTGATGGTGATTATATTTATCATCATCTTTATGCGTAGTCCGCGTTTTGTCCGCTATAAGATTGGCTTTTTCCGTTTGGGATGGTCACGAGCTGTATTTGGGCATTTGAATGGTCTCGGATGGCCGGTTGCTTTTCAAATGGGAATGGAGACAGCCTCCTTTAGTCTAAGTGCGATCATGATCGGTTGGCTGGGTACTATCGCTCTGGCTTCCCATCAGGTTATGCTGGCTATTTCGCAGTTTACATTTATGATGTATTACGGTATGGGTGCCGCTGTGGCTGTTCGTGTCAGTAACTTCAAAGGTCAGAATGATATCATTAATGTACGTCGTTCTGCCTATGCAGGTTTTCATCTGATGATGACATTGGGCGTTGTGCTTTCTTTGATTGTCTTCCTTTGCCGGAATTACTTGGGAGGCTGGTTTACCGACAGTCAGGAAGTGGCTGCTATGGTGACCTCTCTAATCTTCCCTTTCCTCGTTTATCAGTTTGGCGACGGACTGCAGATTACTTTTGCCAACGCTTTGCGTGGAATTTCAGATGTAAAACTAATGATGGTGATTGCCTTTGTCGCCTATTTCATTATTTCTCTTCCTGTAGGTTATTTCTGCGGCTTTGTCATGGGATGGGGAGTAGTAGGTGTCTGGATGGCATTTCCTTTTGGTTTGACGAGCGCAGGATTGATGCTTTGGTGGCGTTTTCATCACATGACGAAACTCCCCGAACCTCACCCCAAAACCTGATGCTAAATACTTGATAATTAAAACTTAATACTTAACCCCAATGGCTTCCTTCCGTTTTACAAAGTTGAAAATAACCGCCGGTTACACTTTGTTGCTGGCGATCCTCCTTTTCTCGCTGGTGTTTGTACATCGTGAGATGGAAGCATTGTCGGCCGCCGACGATCAACAGAATTTAAGAACAGACAGTCTGTTGACCCTTCTCCATGAGAAAGATCAAAACACGATTCAGATGTTGCGGGTGCTAAGTGAGGCAAACGACAGCCTTCTCTCTGCTTCGGAAATCGAAGAAATCATATCCGAACAGGATTCTGTGATTACCCAGCAACGGGTACAACATCGGGTCATCACCAAACGTGACTCGTTAATCACTACTCCTAAAAAGAAGGGATTCTTCAAACGACTCGCCGAAGTGTTTTCCCCTTCTAAACAAGACAGTGCCGTATTAGTAAATACATCGTTGGAAGTCGCTACCGATACCATTATTCAACCGACCACTTCCAAAGATTCTCTTCAGCAGAAAATCCGCATGGCTACCGAAGAAAAACGGTTGCAACGGAGGAAAACAATCCGGCGTACCAGTACAAAGTACCAGCGGATGAATACGCAGTTGACGGCACGGATGGATAGCTTGATTAAACAGTATGAGGAAGAAATGACCTTGCGTGCCCGTCAGGATGCCGAACTTCAGCAGGAAGTGAGGATGCGGTCGGCACGTATCATCGGCGGTATCGCGGTTGGTGCCGTACTATTATCTGCTTTTTTCCTGATATTGATTATGCGGGATATTTCCCGTAGCAACCGTTACCGCCAGCAATTGGAGGTGGCGAATAAACGGGCGGAAGATTTGCTGATCGCCCGTGAAAAATTAATGCTTGCCATTACCCATGATTTTAAAGCTCCGTTAGGCTCAATTATGGGATATACCGAACTCCTGTCCCGATTGACAGAAGATGAACGGCAACGATTCTACCTCGACAATATGAAAAGTTCTTCAGAACATTTATTGAAGTTAGTCAGTGACTTGCTTGATTTCCACCGGCTTGATCTCAATAAAGCGGAAGTGAATCGCGTAACCTTTAACCCTTCCCAGCTATTCGACGAAATTTATGTCAGTTTCGAACCTTTGACCGCTGCCAAAGGTTTAGCCTTGCAATGTCACGTCGTCCCGGAACTGAATGGAAGATATATCAGTGATCCTTTGCGACTCCGGCAAATTGTGAACAACCTTTTGTCCAATGCCGTAAAGTTTACTCAAAAAGGAGAAATTAGCCTGACAGCCAGTTATGATTCTTCTAAGTTAACCATCGCCATTGCCGATACAGGAAAAGGAATGGCATCAGAAGATCGTGAACGTATCTTCCAAGAATTTACACGTCTTTCCGGTGCGCAGGGGGAAGAAGGTTTCGGACTCGGACTCTCTATTGTGAAGAAATTGGTAACTTTGCTTGAAGGAACCATTGACGTGCAAAGCACATTAGGAAAAGGGAGCTGTTTTACTGTAACTTTACCTCTTTATCCGGTAGGTAAATTCCTTGCAGAGAGCGAATCTCCGGAAAGTGAATCTTCGGAGAATGAAAGTCCATACGCTCTCAAACAGTCGGCTGCCATTCCTCCCATGAAAGTCATTCGTGTGCTTTTGATTGATGACGATAAGATTCAGCTGAATCTGACTGCCGCCATGTTGAAACAGCATGGTATTGATGCAGTGTGCTGTGAACAGCTGGAACAGCTGATTGAACAACTTCGCTCTTCCGTCTTCGATGTATTGCTGACAGATATACAAATGCCTGCCATTAACGGGTTTGATCTGGTAAAACTATTACGGGCTTCTAATATACCACAAGCAAAAACAATCCCTGTTATTGCTGTGACTGCCCGTAGTGAAATGGATAAAGCCGCTTTACATGAACATGGTTTTGCCGGTTGTTTGCATAAACCGTTTACAGTAAAGGAATTGTTGCTAACAGTAAATGAAGGTCAACTTTCGGCCGATGAAGCGCATATAACAGAAGATATGCAACTAAATGTAAATGCCCTCACTTCTTTTTCGGAGGATGATCCTGAAGCTACACATTCCATTATCCAAACATTTATAGAGGAAACACAAAAGAGTGCTGACCGGATGGTGCAGGCATTAAATGCTAAGGAGGTGGATGAAATAGCTGCAATAGCTCACAAACTTCTTCCTCTTTTTACATTGATTGGAGCTGGGAATGCTGTAATTCTACTGAGTTGGTTGGAGGCAAGGCGTGGGGAGGACTTTTCTACGGAAATAAATGAAAAGGTTGAGAGCATTCTTCAAGAAATCCAGAAAATCTTGAAAGAGGTAAACGGTGTAGAGTGTTCGAATATTCTTAATTCTGAAATATGATTTAATGTTTATTTATTGTTTTTTTCTATCGTTTATTTCTATATTTGCTGTCTAAAACTTGCTAAATGATACGTGAGCCTGGTTTTTCTATTAATCGGAAAGATATATTTGAAAGATTGTTCAGTGATTATTACGGGATATTAGTATGTTATGCTCAAAAATATACGAAACGTGAAGATATAGCTGAAGATATCGTACAAGATGTATTTGCATCTTTGTGGGAAGAAAATCGTATATTTCCTTCGCAAGCGAATTTTCGTTCATTTCTTTATATTTCGATAAGAAATGCGGCTTTTGATTATTTGCGACATCAAAATGTAGAAAGTCGTTATATTGAAGAAGCTTTGACTGCAAATCGTTTCTTGTCGGATGATTCTTTTCAGAAAGAAGAAGTTTTTCGCTTACTATTTAAACAGATTGATTTACTTCCGGAACGTTGTCGGGAAATATTCTTGTTACATCTGGAAGGTTATGATAATGATGCTATTGCTAAAAAATTATCGTTGTCAATAGAAACTGTTAAAACTCAAAAGAAACGTGCAATGAAAACTCTTCGGAACAATCTGAAAGAGAAATTGCAAAAAAAATATCCAGATACCTCATTTTTTATTCTTTTCTTGTACCTCGATTTATATCTATAATCGTTTGTGTAATACAAATGATAATTAGATAGTATGGAGATTGAAAAACTAATTGTTAAATACTTGGTCGGGTGTTTATCTAAAGAAGAAGACCAAATTCTAAAAAAATGGTTGCAAGAGGATGAATCTCATCTGCGTTTTTTTCAGAAAATCAACTTGGATAAGACTGCTGTTGAGGATTATCGTCAATATCATCGTTTTGATGCTAAATCGGATGAGGCTTTCCGTAAAGTATGGACCTCTTTACATAAGGGAACTAGAAGGATATCAACGCAAAGAAAAATAGGCTTTTTTTCTCGTCGTTGGTTGAAGATTGCTTGTGCTCTACTGATATTGCTATTTTCTGTAGGGGGAGGACTCTATTTTTACTATGAGGCATCACGAATAACTCCTGGAGAGTCAAAAGCAATATTGACTTTAGAAGATGGTAGTGCTAAACAATTGAAAAAATCAGGGCAAGAACATTGGATTTATATAGGTGATACACCTATTGCAAGAGAGTATGATGGGATGATTGTTTATCATATCCCAGAAACATCAAAAGTGGAAATAAGTCAACAGAATACTTTGTCTGTTCCTCGTGGAGGAGAATTTCGATTAACTTTATCAGATGGAACAAGGGTACATTTGAATTCTTTATCAGAGTTGAAATATCCGGTTAGTTTTAAAGGTATGAATGAACGAACTGTAGAATTGAAAGGGGAGGCCTTTTTTGAAATAGCGAAAGATTCATTACATCCATTTAAAGTAGAAACTCAAGGAATTTTGATACAGCAGTTTGGGACAGCGTTTAATGTGAAGTCTCGTGTGAAAGGAAAAGTTGAAGTTGCTTTAGTGCAGGGTAGCATTGGAATTTATACTCAATCTCAAAAGTTGCATAAACTATCACCAGGACAGCTAGCCATATGGGATGCTTCTACGGATCTTTTATCAGTTGAAAATAAAGATTTGTTATTAAATACCGCTTGGCATTCTAATCGTTTTATTTTTTATGATGAGAGTCTGGGAAGTCTGATGGAAGAACTTGCATTGTGGTATAATGTAGATGTTGATTTCTTAGATAAATCATTGAAAGAACTTCATTTCACAGGCAGTTTATATCGATATGACGATATAGCTGTCATTTTGAATGCTATCGAAGAGACAGTAAATGTTGACTTTAAAATTTCCGGACTTTGTATTAAAATTGATCGGAAGAATAAATAATAATATATAAGTGATTATGAGAATTCTAATTATTATAATGTTGCTATGTACAACATTAGTCCCTAATTACCTGTATGCCATTTCTCATGAAAATTATAGTGAGGAATCGTTCTTGTTCGTTGGTGAAGATTATATGCAAGAGAATTATAAGGTAACGTTACATTTGAGTGGTGTTTCTGTTAGTACATTGTTTAATGAAATCCAAAAACAGACCAAACTGGATTTTGTTTATAATACAGAATTATTGGAGACTATAACACCAATTTCCGTTACGGCAGAAAAGGAATCAGTTTTTGATGTTTTGAATCGTTTGTTTAATGGAACAGGTTTTATTTTTAAAAAGTCTGGCAATATTATCACTGTTAATAAAAAAGAAGAACTACAGCTGGATGATAAATTCTTAGTAACAGGAGAAGTAAAGGATGATACCGGTGAACCATTAGTCGGTGTAACTATACAACAAAAGGATACTCGTAATATTACGATAACGGATATGGATGGACGCTATTCAATTCAAGTGTCTAGTAAGGCAGAGGCTTTTTTAACTTTCTCATTTGTGGGGATGAAAACGAAGACAGTACCCGTTAAGGGAAGGGTACTTAATGTAAAACTTGTTCAGGATGCGATTTCTATTGATGATGTCGTGGTTGTAGGAGCGTATGGTACAGCACAAAAGAGGCTAGACCAAGTCGGTAGTGCTTTTCAAGTGAATGCTGACCAGTTAAAAGCATTACCAGCTTTACGAGTGGATAAAATGTTGGATGGCTTGATTCCGGGAGTGAAAATTGATCCGAATACAGATTCACCGGATAATACACGTGCACGCTACAATGTAAGGGTTCGTGGAGATGCTTCTCTATCTGCTTCGAACGAGCCATTGTGGGTTGTGGATGGGACTCCTATTTATACAGGTGAACATACTAATTTGATTCCTGGAATGAGTACGACTATCAGTCCGTTATCTTTTATCAATCCTGATGATATTGAGTCAATAACAGTATTGAAGGATGCTACGGCAACTTCCATTTACGGAGCGAATGGTGCAAACGGAGTCATATTGATAACAACTAAAAAAGGAAAAGAAGGTGACTTGCGTATTCATTTAACGGCTCAATATGGAGTTGCAAAGATTGATAAGAGTACTAGTCCGAAAGTTCTGAATGCCAATCAATATCTAATGTTAGCTAAGGAAGCTTATCAAAATGCAGGGAACGATTTAAAATACTTTCCCTATACTGATAATGAAATGAACAAATACAGCCTTACAAATACAGATTGGACAGATGTGTTTTATGATACCGCTAATACTTTTCAAACAAATTTATCTTTAATGGGAGGGGCTCGGAATACAGCGTATTATTTATCAGCTTCTTATTTAGAGAATACAGCAACGGTGAAAGGGAATAAACAACAGCGTTTTTCTATTCGTTCTAATTTGGATTTTACTTTTCTTCGAAAGTTTAAGGTCTCGGTTGATCTTGCTACTTCTTATAATGTGAACGATTTGTTTAATCCAGGAAGGGATTATTATGAGTACTTACCGATATTTGAACCATATAATGAAGATGGAACTTTTCGTCTTTACAATAAGGTTATATCCGGAAAAGAAACGGATGGAAGTCCTAAATGGTCGGAAAACCGTTTCTTGAACAGTGTAGCGGAAAGGGAAGAGAATATTTACAATCAAAAGACTTTATATACGAATGCCAATTTAATGTTGAGGTATGATATTCTTTCAGGGTTATCTTACACAGGACAATTTGGTGTTGATTATCAGTCTGGTAAGGAAGAAATTTATTATGCTCGTACTAATTGGTCCGGAATGACGAGCGCTGATGGTCCGATAGGTTATTCCACTAGAAACTCATTAAATATGATGAACTGGACTACTGTACATCGCATTAATTATAAGCAGTCTTTTGATAAACATGATATAAGTGGATTATTGGGGATTGAGGCTGGTTCACAGGACTATGTGACACTTGGAGTTACAGGGTCAGGCTTCATAAATGATCATATTCAAGATGTGTCTTATGCAAAAGAGCGTAAAGGGACTAATACTAGTAAGACGAAACGCAAAGCTTCTATGTTAGGGCAGCTTAGTTATTCTTACGATCATCGATATTATGTGACATTAAATGGACGTAGAGACGGAAATTCACAATTTGGGTCAGATGTACGCTGGGCTAATTTTGGTTCTATAGGAGTTTCTTGGAATGTTCAGAATGAGAGTTTTTACAATATTCCATGGATGAATATTTTGAAAATAAAAGCTAGTTATGGGGCAAATGGAAATTCCCGCTTAGGTTCTCAGGAAGCTCTTGGCTTATATTCTTATGGGGAAAGTTATTCTTATGCAGGAGAAATAGGTGGTGTTATGTCGGGCTGTCCAAACAGCCGTTTGAGTTGGGAAACTACTTATATGACAAATATAGGTGTTCGTGTACGCTTGTTCGATCGTTTGGATATAGAAGTTGAAGGGTATCATAATAAGACAACTAATTTGTTGAGTAATTTAGATGTTTCTCGAACGACAGGTGATACTCGTGTGTATAGAAATGTAGGAACAATATTAAATAAAGGGATTGAAGTGACTATAACTAGTCACAATTTCCGGCCGAAGAAAGATGGTGATTTCAGTTGGTTAACTGATCTGAATCTAGCACATAATAGTAATAAACTCTTAGAGCTATATAATGGCATTCAGAAAAATATGGGTGAGATGGTTTGGAGGGAAGGATATGACATACATACATATAACTTAGTGCGCTGGGCTGGAGTTGATCCTCGTGACGGAGCACCTTTGTGGTATGATGCAAAAGGGAATATAACACGGATTTACAGTACGGATAACCGTGTCCCGTATAAGAGTTCAACTCCTGTCCTAGCTGGTGGCTTGACAAATACTTTAACGTACAAAGATTTTAGTTTGCGCTTTATGTTCAATTATTCAATAGGAGGCTACGGATTTACATCTTTCGGTAGGGCAAGTAATTCGGATGGGTTGAATATAATGACGGAAAATCAGTCTATTGACCAGTTGAATCGTTGGCAAAAATCCGGCGATTTAGTGCTGAACCCTAAACCAATATGGGGTGTCTCTACTCAGTCGGTGATGAACTCTACCCGTTATTTGTATAACAAAACTCAGGTTCGTTTGCAGAATCTAGTATTTTCCTATCGAATTCCCCGGACAATTCTACATTCGACTGGCTTAAAAGATTGTTCTATTTCTTTAATTGGAGATAATTTATGGGTCTGGACCCCTTATTCGGGAAAGGATCATAATTCTTATAAAACATGTATGAGTGGTTATCCGATGGAAAGATATTTCTCGATAGCACTAAATGTAGGATTATAATTAAATAGGTTTAAGATAACATGAAAAAAAGAATATATCTACTAGTCGGTGCTTTATGCATCATTATGCAATTGGTTAGCAGTTGTACCAATTTTTTAGAAGTTGAAGAAAAAGGAAAAACAACAATCCCTTCATTCCTTTCAGATCCTGACGGACTTAATGCAGGGCTGGTTGGCGCATATAATAAGATGTATGCTTATTATGACAATGAGTTTACAAAATATCCGGATGTTGCCGGAAATATGTTGTCAATGAAGTATGTCTCTGCAGGAGCAGATATGCTTGATCAGTATAATTTTACTTCTGATGCTTTACAAGAGACAGGAGCTGTAGGGTATATTTGGCGTAAAATATATGAAGCCTTGGCAAATGTGAATAATGTAATTCAATATCAGCCTCAGGTGATTTCAGCTTATCCGAATGCAAAGGATATGTGTCAACGTATTCTCGGAGAAGCTTTATTCTTGAGGGCATTGTGTCATTTCGATTTATGTAGGGTATATGCACAACCTTATAATTACACGTCAGATGCTTCACATTTAGGAGTTCCTATTCTATTAAAAACTCCAGGTCCCGATGATAATGTTTCCAGAGAGAGTGTGAAGAAAGTATACTTACAAATTTTAGCAGATTTGGAACGAGCTGCCGATTGTTTCAGGGGCATTGAATCAAATGGAATATATTATGCTTCTTTACAAGCGGTCAACGCATTATATTCGAGAGTCTATTTGTATATGGAAGATTGGAATAACGCCCTGAAGTATGCAAAACTGGCAATTGGAACAGGGCAACTGTCTCAAGGAGATACCTATTTAAATATGTATCAGGATCTTTCTACTGCGGGAGAAGCTATCTTTCGGTTGAATGGAATAGATCAATCAGGAAAATTAAAGGCTTTTTATGATGCTTCCTGTGTTCCCGCAGATACATTATTTACGTTATTCGATGAAGGGGATATCCGTCTTGGCTTACTTAGAAATAAAGATGGAATAGCTTATTGTTCCAAATATTATTCTCTAAAACAGCCAGATAATCAAGTGAATAGGGATGATCCATTTGTTTTCCGTCTTTCCGAAATGTATATGAATGCTGCTGAAGCAGCTTGGCATCTGAAAGATTATACAGCTGCTTCCGGATATCTTAAATCTATTTTGGAGCGTGCTGTAGATACAGACTATGCAGTCAATACACTTAGTCAATATTCAGACGCAAAACTGATACAACTGATAGAGAAGGAACGTGTAAAGGAACTCTGTTTTGAGGGACATAACTTCTTTGACATTATACGCTGGAAGCAGGATCTTAAACGTGAGGAAAATACGAATTCTTCAGTGGAAAAGATCGTTTATCCTAGTGATTATTTTGTATTGCCTATTCCGCAAGTAGAATTGAATGCGAATACAAATATGCAACCCAATCCGACAGTAAACAATTAAAAATAAATCATTTATGAGATCACTATACTTTATATTACTAATAAGCTGCCTTTGGGCATGTACTACTGATGAGAAAGAGCCTTATGATACGCCTTTTATTCATATTATGACAGATAAAGGTGTATCTAAAGTTATTGTCAAGTCTGATGTGAATAACATCAATACTTACAGTGTGTACCTAAGTTCGAAACCTCTGACTGAGAATCTGGAAGTGAACTATCAAGTCATAGTGGGAGATGGTCTGAAATCAGGTGTTGATTTTGAACTGGTAACAAAGGGTAGTACATTAACTTTTCTACCGGGTATTTATGATATGCCCATACGCATCCGATGGATGCCAAATCATTTAGATGAGAACAAAGACAATACAATAACCATTCGTTTGACTGGCAATAATCAAGGACTGACTATGGGACTTCCAGGTCCCGACGGGTTACAGCGCGAACTGGTGATAGAGAAACAGAATTAATGAAGGAGTAGAATGAAAAAGTTTTTATGGCTGATTTTTATAGGCTTATTACTAAGCCCTGTTGTATACGGGCAATCATCAGAGTTCTTACAATATGATAAGAATCTGATTGTAGGAAAACTGGATAATGGATTAACCTATTATATTTACCCGAATACGAATCCCAAAGGGGAAGCCGTTTATCGTTTGTTTGTGAAGGCTGGATCCGTCATGGAGAAGGAGAATCAACGGGGATTGGCTCATTTTCTAGAACACATGGCATTTAATGGTAGTTATCATTTCCCCTCTGATGGTATGGTTCGTTTCTTAGAGTCGAAAGGAGCCAAATTCGGGAAAGATTTAAACGCGCACACCTCGTTTAATGAGACTGTGTATAAATTGCAGTTGCCTTCATCCAATCCTCAAATGGTAGATTCAACATTAACTATCTTAGCTGATTGGGCAGGCGGGCTTTCTATCGATTCAGTGCAGGTAGAAAAAGAACGTGGAGTTATACTTTCGGAATGGTTGTCGAAGAGAGATGCCAAACGCGATAGTGATACAGCTTTTCTATTGGAGCTTCTGAATAGTTCGCACTATTCCGAACGAATGACTATTGGTGATACGGCTGTCATTAGAAACTGTAAACGAGAGGATATTCTGGATTATTATCAAACATGGTATCATCCTTCACTAATGGCTGTGGCCGTTGTAGGTGATATAAATCCTGAACAGGTTGAGACGCTTATAAAGGAGAAATTCGGGAAACTATCGTCTCTTGCCTCTCCTATTTGGAAGCAATGCCACATTCCTGTTTATAAAAAGGAAGCGGTAAAGATACTTACCAATGAATCGCTGAAAACAATAGAATTGGATATGATTCAGTTGCTGCCACTTTCAAAACCGGTTCAGACAGCAAAGGATTATAAGGCTTATTTGACCCGAACATTATTGAATCGCCTTTTTAAGATGCGAATGAATGCTTGGGCTTTTGAAAATCCTTCTTATAGGAAAGCCAGTATTCAGTACTCAAGTTTTCTGAATGCAACTGGGGTATTGTTATGTTCGGTAGAACTACTACCTGGGAAAATGGAAAAAGGTATTTCGGAGTTTATTGCACAGCAACAGCAAATCTTTCGTTATGGGTTTACTGAGACAGAAATAGAACGTGCCAAAAAGGTTATTTATAATAACTTGGAGAATAAACTTCAAAATCAGCAAAATCCTGCTTCCGTTGAATTAATGAACGATATTTATGCCGATTTTTATGTAGGAAACAGATTTACCTCATTACAAGAAGAGTATCGATTAGTTCAACGATATTTTCCAGAACTAGACTCTGTTGCTTTGGTTAGGAATTTGGCAAAAGTCTATTCACCCCAAAAGATGCATTATCTATTGCGAGCAAATGAAAAAGCTAATAAGGAAGTGAATGGAGATGCGACTTTGATGTCAATTATAAAAGAAGCCAGAAAACAATCTTCGAAACGGTATAATAAATATTTTTCTGTACCGGATGAATTATGCCAATTACCGTCGGGGGGACATATTGTCAGAGAAGAAAATATACCAGAGATAGGAGCTGTGTCTCTTTGGCTAAATAATGGCACGCGCATTATATTTAAGTCTTCAGAACTCGATAAGGGGAAGGTGTTGTTGACTGGTTTTCGGAAAGGAGGGCTTTATTCTTTAGATTCTCTACATTATTATACAGGTATATTCGCTCCCAGTATTATCTCACTTTCTGGAGCTGGGAATTTTTCAAGGGATGCATTGAACTATTTTCTGGCAGGAAACTCTGCTTCTATGCGTCTACTTGTTGATAAGACACGTACTGGGCTAGCTGGAGTATCGCAGGTAAAGGATATGGAAACAATGTTTCAACTACTCTATACCAAATGGATGTACCCCCAGTTGGATACAGCAATTTGTAAACAAACAATAGAGAAGACAAAAGAAAATTATCGTGTCAAACAAAAAAGTCCGACGGAGGTTTTTCAGGAAGAATTAATGTGGCTTTTGAACGGACGAAATTACACAAATACAATACTTTCTGATTCTTTAATAACACGATATGTAAAGCAAGAGGATATGCTTCCTCTATTCAATCGTTTTTATGGTGCAGCGAAAGATTACACATTTGTTATTTTGGGAGACTGTACTATACAGGATATAAAGCCGTTAATTACTACATATATCGGTGGATTACCTAAAGGATCGAATGATACGGATTGGTGTTATACAGAACGTAATATACCTTATAAATCCTGTTCATTGATACGTCACACGGGGGATTCTCCTAAAGCATCAGTTTCATTGATTTTCCAGCAAGACAGTTTGTTAGAGGAGTTTAGCTCATTCACATTGAAATCGAATGTGATGAAAGCGATGTTGCGCACTTGTTTACTTAACCGTTTGCGTGAGGAAATGGGAAAAGTCTATAGTGTAAGCGTAGCTTCGAGTGCGGGTTTATATCCTTCTTTCTTATCACGAACGATGATTGGATTTGTCTGCTTGCCAGAGGATGTTGATAGTTTGGTTAATGCTACACAAGAAGAATTACAAAGACTTTATGAATATCCGGAATCATTTGACGGTATATTAACGGATGTTAAACGTAATCTTTTGAAAGATTTTGAATTGGATAAACAAAAAAACTCTTTTTGGACTTCTTGGATTCGCAATTCCATATTCAATCAACAGGAGGATTGGAAATATCTGAATAATTATGCACAAACAGTAAATAGTATAACAGCAAAAGATATTTCTTCTTTTGCAAAATCTTTATTGAGCACTACTCCCATGATAAAAGCTGTGCTTTACCCTAAAAATTAGTAATAATATGATTGTATAACAGGACTCCGGTCCACAAATATTTATGGTATGAATAGAATGAAAGATTTATTTTGGATGGCAGTAATTGTTTTGTTTGCTGCGTTTTCATCTTGTTCGGATGACAAGAATGATGGGACAGATGAAGGAGTTGAAGCTAAGCTGTTAACCTTTGGGTTTTATGCTGAAGATAATTCAAGTATATTATCAGATGATTATATAGCTACCCTATCTTCCACAACAGCTAAGGTTACTATGCCTGCATTTATAGATAAAAGTGCACTTGTCGCTCGCTTTACGACGAACGATGGTAATATCGTCTTGGTAGATGGAGTTACACAAGTTAGTGGTGCTACTGCCAATGATTTTACAGCTCCTGTAGATTACATTGTTAGTAATGGAAAACAGAATGTAAAGTATACGGTAACAGTTGCTAAGTCTTCTAATATGGCTTGGGTAAGAATGCCGGACTTTACAGCGACATCAGTTTTCAGTGGATCTGTTTTAAAAATAAACCCGGTGGATCAACTTCCATATCTTGGTTTTAAACTAAAAGAAGAAGAAAAAATGGCTGTCATAAAACTTGTTGATGGTACAACTTGGACAGCAGTTGGTTCTTTAGAAGGCTTTGGAGGAGAAGTTAGTTTGTCAAATTATGATTTTGATATTGACAAGGATGGAATTCCTTATGTCGTTTATTCTGATAACAGTGCTACCACAGTTGCAGGTGCTGCGTCTTTAATGAAATGGAATGGGACTACCTGGAATTATGTAGGTAATCAAGGATTTGTAAATGCTCAATCTCAGCAATTACATTTAAGAGTATTAGATAATGGAGAGACTATTGTTTCACAAGTGAACAATAGCAACAAAGTTTCTTTTCCAAGGCGAGTGTTAGTTATGTCTATTTATCAGAACAGTTGGGCGAGTAGTGAATTACCACTTTTGGCTTCCGGGACTCCAATCTATAATTGTAATCTTGCTAAGACAGAGCATGCTGCCTATCTGTTGGTGGTTAACCGTGGGGCAGTAGCAGGCGTAAATTATGGTCATTCAGTATATGAATATAAAAATGGAACATGGAGTATTCTATTAAATAACTATGTAGAACCAAATGCTACTCAGACTGGTATTGTTGGATTGGATATTGAAGCAGAAGAAAATGGTACACTTTATATCTTAACAAGTGATGATGCAGTGACATCAGGTGTGTATAACTTGAGACTAAAGAAATATGATCCGGTAACAAAACAATGGTCCACAGTAGGAGGAAATCCATTGCCTTTGGATTTTAAAACCTCAACTTCAACCTCAGTGGCCATATCAATAGCTCCTGATGGTACTCCTTTTGTTGCCTACAGAGATGAACAAGATCAAGATTATCCAAAGGTTATTTATTTGGATAATGAAACTAAGCAATGGTCAGATCCTCATAAATTAGCAGATATTGCTTCTAGTAATTTGAATATAGCTTTCTCCTCCACAGGAGTTGGATATATTTCATTTACAGATGACAATAACCATGCTATAGTTTTTAAATATACAGATAAGTAAACGTTATGCTTTTAATAAAATAATGTAAATGCGAGGAAGGGTATAGATGGTTTTTATCTTAATATATCCTTCCTTGTTTTTATATTAATAAGATGAAAAAATGAAAAAGTTCATGATTATATATATATTCTTCTTATTTGGCAGTCTTGTTTCTACAAAATGCTTGGCTCAAGATGCTGCTTGGAGAAGGTTGTGTCTATGAAGATAGTAATCAAAATGGGATTCAGGACAAAGGAGAAAAAGGTATTTCGGGAATAGCCATATCTAATGGAGATACTGTTCTACTTGCAGATAAACAAGGACATTTCAGAATCAGACTTTCTAAGGGAAACAGTATCTTCCCGATTCTTCCGAATAATTGGACACTATTGTCTAATCAAATAGTAAATTCAGGATTTTATTATTGGAATAGTCATGGGGATACCGAGACGCAACAAATCAATTTTGGATTGAATAAGAAAAAGGTAAATAAGCATTTCTCAATAAACGCAATAGGAGATGTACAAGTCGGTAATTCTCAGGAGTTGGATTATGCTTCACGTTCTTTATGGTCAGAACTTTTGCAAGCAGATTCGTCTTCGTTCAATATATTTTTAGGTGATTTAGTGAATAACAATTTAAATTTATTTCCCGCTATCAAACAGATGATGGAACTATTGCCTGTACAATCATGGACAGTTATAGGTAATCACGATCGGGATGCTGATTCTATAAGGATTAATCAAACCTTTTCATATAATACAGCTTTTGGATCAGCGACTTATGCTTTTAACGAAGGAAACGTACATTTTATTGTTCTAAATAATGTCTATGGTAAAGGAACACGTTCTTATGTAGGGAAGATTTCTGATAGTCAATTGCGTTTTGTCTCAAATGATCTGAAACTTGTACCTAAAAATGCTCAGATCGTACTTTGTATGCATATTCCATTAGTACATACTACTAATTCATCCGCATTGATTGAAATATTAGAAGGACGAGGGAATGTTTTAGCTTTGACTGGGCACATGCATCAGGTGGAGAGGAATTTTTTACATGGTCAGGATGTTTGTGTACATGAATTAGTAACAGGGGCTTCTTGTGGTTTCTGGTGGGTGGGAGAAAAGGATTGGGAAGGTATTCCGTCTGCTTTGATGCAATGTGGTACTCCTCGTAATTATTTTGTTTTTGATTTTACAGAGAAAGGCTATTCTTTCCGGTATAAGGGCATAGGGATGGATGCTTCCCGACAGATGAATATTTGGATTGCAGGTATTGACTCGACAGATGTTTATATCGATGAATTGAGAAACAAACACCAGGGAGAAATGCTTGTAACTGTTTATGGAGCTTCAGATAGTACAATAGTACGTTGTCGTTTGGATAATGGTGAATGGTTATTATGTGAGAAGAAAGAAGAACTTGATGTGAATGTAGCAAGGGTGAGAAGTTGGAATCAGCTAAAAATATATCCAACTCGTTTCAATCGTAGAAATCCGTTCAGAAGGCAATTTTCTCCTCAAATCTGGGGACTACAATTACCTAAAGAGTGCTGCGAAGGTGTTCATTTGATCGCTGTTGAAGCTTCTGATCAATGGGGATTTAAAGCTAGTGGCGAACGCTGCTTTTATTATCAAAGATAGTATTTTTTAAGGAATTCTGTATATCTGTAAATAGAGCCAATATCTGTCTTATTAGACAATCGGATACATTGGGTAATATGACTAACAAGTAACTTCATCTTTTTTACTATGATATAAATGAAGCAATATAAGTCGCTTCCGGTGAAGTCCGAAAAAACAAAATACTTATATTTCTTTTGTTGCAGAACATTTTGCTCCTGACGTCAACCTTTTTTCGGAATAATTTGTTTACTTTGTGTCACCTTATTTACACTGACACATTTTACATGAAACGAAAATGGATACGTTGGGTAAGCTGGATACTGCTTACTCCTATAATACTCTTTGTAATACTAATGGTATTGCTTTATGTTCCTCCCGTTCAGAATCTTTTGCGTCGGGAGGTTACTGCATACGCCTCTAAAGTAACCGGCATGCAGATTCAGGTGGAGCGGATAGACCTTCGTTTCCCACTTAATCTGTTGGTACGTGGTGTGGAGGTCATTCAACAGCCGGACACCCTTTTGTCTTTAGAAAGCCTCAATGTCCGTGTACAGGCATGGCCGTTGATAAAAGGAAAAGTTGAAGTGGATGAAGTGACTTTGAGCCGGGTAGCCGTTAATTCAGCCGATTTGATGGAGGGAATGAAGATTAAAGGCGTTTTGGGACGTTTCTTCCTGCAAAGTCATGGCGTCGATCTGTCTAATGAACTAGCGGTAATCAATCAGGTCGAACTATCCGACACTCACGTGCAACTACTGATGAATGATACCACAACTACGCCCAAAGATACCACAGCTTCTGCTCCGATCAACTGGAAAGTAGCTCTTCATCAGTTGAAATTGAAAAATGTATCGTTCGGCATGCAACTTCCTGCTGATTCCATGCGTATGACGGCCCATATTGGAGAAGCGGCCATCAATAATGCTCAAGCAGATTTGAAGAATCAATACTACGACTTGAAGAAGTTCTTATTATCGGGAACCTCCGCCAGCTATGATACCGGAACTGCTCAACCGGCAGAGGGCTTCGACGCTTCTCATATTGCCGTTCGGGATATTCGCATCGCTCTGGATTCCTTGCTGTATAAAGGGAGGGATATGAACGCAGTCATTCGTGAATTTACCATGAACGAACGCTCCGGATTGAGCGTCACTGCCCTGACGGGTAGAGCCTACTCCAATGATTCTGTTATCTGTGTTCCCAGTTTGAAACTGAACACTCCACATTCTGAAATCGATTTATCTGCACATACCTATTGGGAACTGGTCAACATCCCGACTACGGGCCGCTTATCTGCCCGTCTCAATGCCTATATTGGCAAAGAAGACGTCATGCTATTTGCCGGTGCTCTACCTGAAAGCTTCAAAGAAGCCTATCCATTCCGCCCGCTCGTCATCCGTGCCGGTACGGATGGCAATCTGAAAGAAATGCAGATTTCCCGCTTTACAGTAGACCTGCCAGGGGCTTTTGCATTGGAGGGCGGTGGTCTTTTGGAAAACCTCGCCGACAGCCTCACACGCACCGGAACCATCGGTCTGAAAATGACCACTCAAAACCTAAACTTCCTGACCGCTCTGTCGGGAGAAGCGCCGAATGGTACGCTTGTCATTCCTGACAGCATGAATCTGGTGGCGAAAGTGGATATCAAAGGTCCTGAATATAAAGCAAATCTCCGTTTGAAAGAAGGACAAGGAGCTATGGACGTGAATGCAGCCTTAAATACCACTACCGAAGTCTATAAGGCTGATCTGAAAATAGACAATCTGCAACTTCATAGTTTCCTCCCGAAAGACTCTATCTATGAACTTTCTCT
>OGOW01001730.1_pt1 | contig 19133 bp, 19 predicted proteins | sample 1552781 | NCBI WGS metagenome assembly OGOW01 (sample SAMEA2580145, study PRJEB22360) | human gut metagenome | biome: human gut; feature: human-associated habitat; material: faeces | place: Denmark | collected 2008/2010
TGGACCAGGTGGTGGAACCCTTTGTGCAGGCCAAGCGGCAGACAGGACAGTGGACTCAGGAGGATGAGGCGGGCTATCAGCTCTACCAGCAGGAAACAGATCCGAAGAAACGCACCTTTCGGGTATGGTATCTCATTGCCAATCCCCGGGGCCTGCCGAAAGAGTTTGTCCAGAAAGAGTTGGAGTTCCGGTGGAAGCTGTTCCCGGAGAAGAAGGAGGAAACCAAATGAGCAATCAACTTTTCCAGCAAAACCTGGATGATAAAAAGGGTCCCCAGCCCGGAGGCCCCTATCTCATTCAGATTTTGTTTAAAGAACCGGTGGACATGCCGGACAAAGAAACCATGACCGCTGTGATAGAGAAACACATCGGATCAACAGAGTGCTTCTGTTATGATAAGCAAATGGCCGGCTTTGCCGCACAGGAGCATATCGCGGAATTCAAGGACGGCAAATGCCCGGTACAGCTGATGGTGATGAAATGCGACAGGTTCAAGGGCAAAGGCTTCGACGCCTTCCTCATGAGCCAGATGTGGGACTGCCAGGAGGACCGGGAGCGGATCTTCCGGGAGTGCAAATATCAGGTGGTGGCCACCGATATGCTGGCTGCGGCGCTTCCGGCGCTGGAGCGTGCCAACCTGGATGCCGACTTTCTGGAGGCTCTGGCGGAGCTGTACCCCACCTGTGAGGCATTCTATTTCCAGAGCTGCGGCAAACTGTTTCTGGCGGAGGCTGTGCGTTCTCACCAGATTGAAGGCTCGGATCGTTTCATCCGCTTTGGCGTCAATGTCCGCTTCTTTAATATTGAGGGCACTGAGGATATGCTCATCGACACGGTGGGCATGAGCACCCTGTTCCTGCCCGACCTCCAGTACCACTTCCACGGCATGGACCCCAACTGGGTGGTAAACCACGCCTACAATGTGGCATCGTACATATTGGAGCATGATAACCCCATTCAGGATGGGGAAACCATAGACGGCGTGGCGGATGGCCAGATGTGCCGGGAGATTCAGTGGAAGTGCCAGTATGAGGACGCCCTGATCCAGCCGCCCAGAGAGGTGCTGGACATCCACATGGGGAACTATGCCTCGGGAGGACGCTGAATGAACGGCGTTGTGCTCCTGGTGGGCGGACTGCTGCTTGTGGCGGTAATCAAGCTGATTATGGATCGAAATTGGATTGGCCTGCTTCTCTGTCTTGTTGCCCTGATCCTGGTCTTTGGGACTGGACACCATACAAAATAGGCCATTTTAAGAATCGAGGAGTTCAATGGTATGAAGTCAAGTAGATGATGCAAAGAAAAATTGAGCAAAGCAATGCAAGAAGCACGATGTAGGCCGCAAAAAGGTAATACAAACCCAAGCCCTGCCCATGAGAAGTTTTGAAACAGGGCTTATGCGTCAGAGAAGCGAGCGATTTGCTCAGCTCTCCGGCGGGATATACAGGCGGTTGTCCTTCAGCAGCCGAAAGAGCAACCGGACCAGTTTTCTGGCAGTGAAAGCGAGTGCGCGTTTATGCTGGTACTTGTTGACCTCTTTGAATTTGAGGTCGTAGTAACGCCGGAACTCAGAGTCGCATCTTCTCACAGAGTTGGCGGCTTCCAGCAGGTAGTAGCGGAGATAACGGTTGCCAGATTTAATCATCCGGGAATGCTCGGCCTCAAAGTCACCGGACTGGTTCTTATGCCAGACAAGACCGGCAAATTTGGCAACGGAGGCTTGAGAGTTGAAACGGTGGATATCGCCAATTTCAGCGATAATACCGGCAGAATAGACCTTGCCAATACCTGGAATGGAGATCAAGGTATTAGGGATGATTTCAAACTGCTGCTCAATGGCTTTGTCCAGAACCTTAACTTGTTCCTTTAGGGCGCGCATAGAGGCAATCGAAACAGACATAGCTTGGTTCACGGTGTCGTTTACCGTCTTAGGCAGCCGGTAAGAGCCTCTGGCCGCAGCCTGTACCGCTTTGGCGGTAGCAACCGGGTCGGCAAATCTGCCGCGGCCGGTTTTGGCAATAAAGGCAGTCAGTTCATCCAGAGCAGCATTTGCCAAATCATCCGCCGTTTCAAAGCATTCCACGAGCGCAATGGTGGTGGCACTGGTATTCTGAATATCCTTATCCTGGGCTATGCCGGAACATTTGAGAAACAGGTAATTTGCAAACCTCTGCTTCTCTCGTGTCAGGTTCTCAATAGCATCAAATCTGGCCCTGGTAAGGGTCCTGAGCGCTTGGTAGCGGTAGTCGTCCATATAGACTTCCTTGGTGATTCTGCCGAAACGGAGATGGTCAGCGATCACAAAAGCGTCCACCCAGTCATTCTTTGGCAGGTCAGGATAGGCTTCCTTGAACTTTTTGACCTGCCTTGGATTCAGAATATGGATCTTCCGTTGGAACCGGCCCAGGCTGCCATCCTCCCGGAGCGCATAGACCAGGCTGTCCCCATAGATGGAGGTGGCCTCCAGGCCGATCATCACATTACTGAGCCGCATGGAATTTAATGCCGACACAATTCTCTCTGACAACAGTTTAGCACCGCCAAGGTTATTCTGCACGGAAAAGCTGGAGTGCTTGCTGCCGTCTGGCTTCATCAGGTAGGCAACATTGCTTCTACTGCTCACATCAATGCCAACGAAGAGTGGATTCACAATTTTCACCTCCCTGCATGGAGATTTCAGGCCAGCAGGCTTTGAGATACCCATGATAACCGGAGCATCCGCAACCTCGCGTATCAGAATCATTCCGGAGAAGGCCAATGCGATATCCCTCACTGCTGAAAGGCGGCCTTGTCTCCAGCAAACAGCCAATGAGTTTGCAGCTAACTTCCGGACCAGGGGAACCAACTCCTTTTGAAGTAACTTTTCAGTCCAACAAGGTGAAGGAGAACTTGTCTCTGCTGTCCTACAGCTATTGTATCATGGGTATCTCTAAGCCTGCTGACTACACGGAGTGAACTAAGCAGATACACTTAAAAATCATCTGCAAATCTTATTATACGAGGTGAAGTATGCAGAATTCAACAAATATGCGGATACTGGAATTACTCCGGTTTCTCTATGAGCGGACCGATGAAAACCATCCCGCCACAGTATCTGACATCATTGCCCATCTGAATGGAAAAGGAATTCAGGCAGTGCGGCAGACTGTTTACGCAGATACCAATGCGCTGATCGATGCAGGGATTGATATTGTGGTGGTCAAGAGTACCCAAAACCAATATTTTATGGGAAGCCGCCTGTTTGAGTATCCAGAACTGAAAATGCTGACAGACGCAGTAGCATCCTCGAAGATCATTTCTGCCAAGAAATCCGAGGAACTGGTACAGAAATTATGCCGTCTGACCAGCACACATCAGGCAGAACAGCTTCAAAAATTTGCTGCTTTATCCAGCCGTGTCAAACCGCATAATGAAAAGGTTTACTATATCATTGATAATATCCAAACAGCGATTGGAAACCATCAGCAAATTCGGTTCCAATACTATGAATATACTCAAGAAAAAAAGAAAATCTTAAAGCATGATGGATATTATTATGTCGTAAATCCTTATGCGCTTGAATGGAAAAATGACCATTACTATTTGATTGGATTTTCTCTGAAGCATCAGAAAATTGCTCACTTCCGTGTAGATCGGCTAACAAGTGTAGAAAATCTGGAAACTTACTTTATGCCGATAGAGGGATTTGATGTAGCCTCCTATACAAATAAAATGGTTGATATGTTTACATCGGAGTCATCGAAGGAAGTAACCCTTCTATGTGAAAACGAATTGATGAGAGTAATCATAGATCATTATGGAGAAGATGCTGCTGTTGATAGGTATGATGATACACACTTCACAGCCAAAATTGAAGTGAACCCCAGTGGAACTTTTTATGGCTGGATATTCAAATTCAAAGGGAAAATAAAAATTCTCTCTCCCAAAGAGTGCATTACGGAAATGCAGCAAATCGCTCAGGAATTTATATAGCGCAAAAGAGGTGTTATTGATTTTTAACACCTCTTTTCAAATGAAATTTTTATCCTTGAAGTGAACAGATGTTCGATATACAATATAAGCAAGATGTTCGCAGTTCGTCGAACAAATGAGAGGTGAATGCTGTGGGCAATATAACTTTTGGATCATTTATAGCCGAGAAACGCAAGGCGCACAAATTCAATTTACGCGATACAGCCAAGCATTTGAATATTGCTTACGGTTATCTGTGTGATATTGAGCAAAGCCGCCGTCCTGCACCCAATGGAGATTTTGTGGAACGCATCTCTGCCTTTCTGAATTTGGATAAATCAGAACATGAGTTGCTTTTGGATCTGGCTGCAAAATCACGCAATACAGTATCTGCTGATTTGCCAGACTATATCATGGAAAAAGATATTGTTCGGGCAGCCTTGCGTGTGGCAAAAGAAGTAGATGCTACCGATGAAGAATGGCAGACATTTATGAAAATGCTAAAGGAGCGTAAACGATAGGGGGGAGAGCTTTGTCAATTCCACAAATCCGTACAGAAGCAATCGAGGCAGTAGGGCGAAAAATCCTGATGGAATATGATCCCTCTCTGCTATCCGGGCAACCATGTCCTGTGCCAATCGAAACCATTATCGAGACAAAGTTTGATCTAATCCTGGAGTTTCATACACTAAGAAAAAACCCCAAGATATTAGGGGAAACAATTTTCGATGACGGTGCTGTTGTCTTATATGACCAGATACAGAGACAGTATCGAATGATTGCAGTAAGAGCCGGTACAATCTTAATTGATGAACGGCTTTGTGATCCGTCAAAATTAGGGCGGCTCCGTTTTACCTGTGCCCATGAGCTGGCTCATTGGGTACTACATAAGAAGTTGTACTCTGGTACTGGAGATGTTGCTGCTTATAACGGAAATGTTTCTTCCGACGAAAGTCATGGCATAATTGAGCGTCAGGCGGATACTCTGGCTTCTGCTCTGCTGATGCCTTTACCGCAGATCAAAAAATGTTTTTACCGGCTTAAAATAGGCCGGACAGATGAACAGCTCATTGCTGAAATGGCAAATATTTTTGAGGTTTCCAAGCAAGCAATGCAGATTCGTCTAAAATCCAGAAACCTGATATAACCAAATGGGGGAATAGAGAGAGGCACTGCCCTCTCTCACGCTCCTCTGCTATGCTATTTTGTACCTAATATGTTCGCAATATTGCGAACAAGGAGGGATGTTCTATGAGAAAAGAAAGCACAACAATCCAAAAATGTAACAGCAGGCTAACAGCTTTGGGGCTTAACAGCGACGCTGCGTTTCATAGAAGTAAGCTGATTCTAAAGATTTACCGTGATGTAGTCTGGGTTCTGAGTGAACGGGCAGAAGAATTACAAGAAACTGCTTGGATTATGGGAGAACAAGATATAGAGTCTGGCCTCTGCTATCTTGAAAATTTTGCACCAGATATTGAACTGCAAGCCTTTGAAGAAAAAGTTTGCTGCCTTGTTCAAAATCAAATGCTAGTCAATATTATTGACCGTGCACTCCTTCGTCTGAAACGGTATCCGGATCGAGGAGAACTTTACTATGAAATTTTGACTAAGCAATTTATCTATCGGTTCAACAGTACAGAGAAAGAATTGCTGGAAGAACTAAATATAGAGCGCAGTGTCTTTTATGACCGAAAACGAGAAGCCATCTATTTATTTTCTGTTTGCTTGTTTGGATATTCTATTCCAGAAGTCCTGGAGGAGCTGCCCCGACTAAATCCCGACTAAATCCCGACAAATCCCCGACCTAATCCCTACTCCCTTCCGACTTCCGACCTGCTATACTTGTTATAGTGGCAGGAATGCGCTAAATTGAATACTTTTCTACATAAGGCCCGGCATTAACCGGGCTTTTTTCATTCCTGCTGCAATATGGCGGCAGGAACATGGCTGGAGGTGAAAACACTTCCGGCCTTTTTCTTTGCCCGGTATTAGGAGGCCGGTATGCGCTGGGAGGCGTACATAGCAAAATATCCATGACACCGTTCAAATTCGCTGACTACCAAGAATTTGAACGGAGGAAAGGATATGACGAGAGTATTCATTTGGAAAAATAACAGCCCACAGGAATGGGAGGAAATCAGTTTTTCAGCGTTCAGTAAGGCACGCCGCAATGGTTGCTTTACTGGGCGCTTTTTTGTTGAAACAGTCAAAATGTTCCGTGATGAAGATGACCGCATTATCATGGAATGTTCTCGCAAAGATTTTGAAAAATACCAACAGGAGGACCGCCACAGCCGCTATCTCCAGGAACATGAGAAAAGTCGCTCTATATTCCCGGCTTCTCATGTGGGAGATCGTGACGGCACAGAGGAAGGTTATCAGGATACAGATTTGTTTGTGGATGAATCTGTTGATACTGCGGAACAAGCTATTCAGAATTTACTTCTTGAGGATTTACACCAAGCTCTATTGAAACTGAGTCCAGCAGAACGAGATTTTATATTGTCCTATTATGAAATGAAAATACCAAATGCAACTTGTTTAGCCCAACGATATGGTATTACTCGGCAAGCCGCAGATAAGCGATTGAAAAAAATTGAAGAAAAAATAAAAAAGTTGGTTGCGATTTTCTAAAAAAGTGGCAGTAGCAAGTGAGAGGGAAATCCTTTCACTTGCACCTTGACAACCTCATATACGAATCATTAAGTTTGATCCTCTTTGGGCGTAATAGCCGCTACATCAGCGGTATATTTTCTGAGAGCTGCCACTCGCATAACAGGCCAACCCATTTTTGCTGTATAGATGAGTTTTCGGTTTATCAGAAATATATCAGGCTGGAATACATCGGATGGCATCCGGTCATGGCATAACAAGGAGGAAAGCTCTCTTACAGCCATAGTCCGAGCGTGATAATAACCGTCGCAGGCCATGGGTAAGACCAAACGAAGTGGAGGTGAAACTCCTGAGAAGCAGGCCAGCCACCTGCGGCTTAATGATTACCCAAATCCCTGGGGTGTCGTGGACAAGTAAGGGATAAAACAGGCGCTAAATTGAAGGAGACTCTGTAATTTGCAGAGCCTCCTTCTTACATAATCAAATCTCAAAACATAGGAGGATGAACATGAAAGAAGATTGGATTTATAAGCGTGGGGATTTATATTATGCCAATTTGAACCCTTATTTTGGATCAGAGCAAGGCGGCACCCGTCCTGTCCTGGTTCTTCAAAACAATGTGGGGAATTTTTTCTGCCCCACTTTGATCGTAGCTCCACTCACCAGTAAATGGATTAAGAAAAAGGAGCTGCCCACACACTATGCACTGGAGAGCGTTCCAGAGCTTGGACTGAAATCTGTTGTTCTGCTGGAGCAAATTAAAACGATTGATAAAAGGCGTGTTTTATCGTACATTGGGCGCGTATCTCGCGAAGAAATGAGAGCGATTGATGATGCTCTGCAAGTTAGTTTAGATATTCATATTCCGGAGGAAATGGAGGCTCCGTAAGGCCACTTACCGGATAAAGGAGGCGTTTTTATGTTTGAAGCAAGAATTGCGGAATTGAACCGCTTTAATGAACAAAATCCTGTCAGCTATGACAAAAGAACCTATACGGTCGATGAGATTCAGGACATTCTGGGTATCAGTCGTCCCACAGCATATAATCTGGTAAAACAAGGTGTATTCCACAGCGTCAGAGTCGGCGGTCATATCCGCATTTCCAAAAAGAGCTTTGATGACTGGCTGGATCACGCAGATGAATGATTTGTCAAGGATGCCGATCTCCAAATCGACATCCTTAACTTTTTTTCTGCTTTCTCTTACAATGAGGCCATAGCAAGAAAAACTTTATAGAGGAGGCAAAAGCCATGCAAAAACAAAGAGTAAAGACCAGTATGTCTGTACCAGAGATGGGCAAAATGCTTGGGCTTGGTAAAGTAGAATCCTACTGGTTGGTTAAAAAGAACTATTTCAAAACAATTCAAGTGGCCGGACGAATGAGAGTTATGCTGGATAGCTTTGAAGATTGGTATGCCGGCCAGTTCCACTATAAAAAAGTGGATGGTACACCGCCCGGAGAGAAATGGAGGCATACTACGATGTCAGTTCCGGAAATGGCGGATCTTTTGGGGCTGAAATCTGGCACAGCTTATGACCTTGTTAAAAGGGGCTATTTTGAGACGACCTTGATTGATCGAAGAATTCGTATCATTACCAGCAGTTTTGAAGCCTGGTATCAAAAGCAAACTCATTATGTGAAAATCTCAGAAAGGAGCAATGAAAATGGCATCTATCGTGAAGCGTAAAAGCAAATATTCTGTGGTGTATGATTACACAGATGAAAACGGAAAACGCAGACAGCGTTGGGAAACCTTCAGCACAAATGCAGAAGCAAAAAAACGAAAAAAGCAAATTGAGTATGAGCAGGACTCTGGAACCTTCTTTATTCCTACGGCAAAGACCCTGAACGATCTGCTCGATGAATATATGTCCATCTATGGTGTAAATACCTGGGCAATGTCAACATATGAAAGCCGCCGTGGTCTGGCGAGAAACTACATAACTCCTATTATCGGAGATATGTTACTATCCGACATCACTCCAAGGATGATGGATAAGTATTACCGTGATCTGCTCTCTGTGAAAACGGTAAGCGTCAACAACCGCAAACCCACAAGCGAATATCTGACCCCGCATACAGTAAGAGAAATTCACAAGCTACTTCGCAGTGCCTTTAATCAGGCGGTGCGTTGGGAACTAATCAGCCGTAACCCTGTCCTGAATGCGACACTTCCCAAAGAAGAACATAAAGAACGGGATATATGGACTGCCGAAACGCTGAGCAAGGCTATGGAAGTCTGTGATGATCCTATCCTCTCCCTTGCCTTAAATCTGGCGTTCTCCTGCTCTTTACGCATTGGTGAAATGCTGGGCCTTACCTGGGACTGCATTGATATTGCACCACAGAGCATAGAAAATGGTTCAGCTTATATATTCGTCAACAAAGAGCTGCAACGGGTTACACGAGGTGCATTGGACGATTTGAGCGACAAAGGTGTTATTAAGAAGTTTCCACCTTGCATAGCCAGTACCCATACTGCTCTGGTCCTGAAAGAGCCTAAAACCAAAACCAGTATTCGCCGCGTGTACCTGCCGAAAACAGTTGCCTATATGCTGGTAGAGAGAAAAAAAGAAATTGATGAGCTGATGGATCTGTTTGGAGATGAATACATCGACAATAACCTGGTCTTTTGCTCCAGCAATGGCCGTCCGATGGAAAGCCAGGTGATTAACCGTGCTTTCAATAAACTTATCAAAGAAAACGGACTGCCTCATGTTGTATTCCATTCTCTCCGTCACTCCAGTATCACCTACAAGCTGAAACTCAATGGTGGCGATATGAAATCCGTCCAGGGCGACTCTGGTCATGCTCAGGTAAAAATGGTTGCAGATGTCTACTCTCACATCATCGACGAGGATCGCTGCATAAACGCTCAGCGATTGGAGGAAGCATTTTACTCATCCAAGACTCCTGACCCTGTTGAAGATACAGAGCCTAAAACTGCGGATACTGCCGTCACTGAAAGTGATGAAAGTGATGCAGCGAAGATACTGGAACTGCTTAAAAATCCCGAAACTGCCGCACTGCTCAAGCAGCTGGCAAAAGCTTTATAAAGTCCCTCCCTCAGAAGAACGCCTCTCACTTTGTGAGAGGTTTTCTTCGTTTGAACCACTTTGCACAGTGACCAAACACTTTTTTTGTTAGCAAGGTTCTGAAAGCATTTTTGAGCGATGTTAGCAAATTCGCGATTTTGTTTGCAACTTCCTCTAATTTCTGCTAACAAATGTTTGCAAGTTCCTTTGGTAAAAATCGAACCTCTGACTTACCGCCTTTCTTAGCAAAAGGCCAAATCTCGTTAGCAAATGTTAGCAAACCAAGGTTTTTTGCAAAAAAGCCACAAAAGCCGCAGAAATAAGAAAAGCCGAAAACCCTGATAAATCAAAGGTTTTCGGCGTGTTTGCTGGCGTCCCTGGCGGGATTCGAACCCACGGCCTTTCGCTTAGGAGTAACCCCGACCGCTGTAAACCCGTGATAAAACTAGGTAATTTATTTTACATTGCGTCAACAGATTTTTGTTTGCGCTGTCAATTTAAGTCAACGAAATCGAACCTGTTTTAAGCTGTGTAAACGGGCGTTCATTAGCTGGAAATTAGCTGGCTAATGAAAGGGAGTTGCTCTATTGTAAACCAAACCCCTTTATTAGCTGGAAAGGGTGGATTTGTTCCGGGAATTTTGCATTTAGAAACCGATTTTTCAATCTGGACTTATGATGCCATGCCGGAGCAAGGGCTTCCATAGAAATCCGACCGGCTGCATCCCGAAGGATGCCTCCGGCCTATGTAGTCAGCGGGTCTTGTCTTGTAAAAAGAACGCTTTTATGGTATTCTTACCTTGGATAGAGAATAGAAAGCAGGTGAACCGATGGCAGAAGTTGAAACGCAGAAGGAACTTGACTTCGAGCGCAAGCACAAGGAAGATTTACAGCGTATCCGAAACTTCCGGCTCATGGATGATGACTTTATGAGCAAGGTCTTTGAAGATAAGCCCTGTGCGGAATGCCTGCTTCAAATCATTCTGAACCGTGATGACCTGACTGTACAGGAAGTCCATGGTCAGCATGATTTGAAGAATCTGCAAGGTCGTTCTGTGCGGCTGGATATTCTGGCAGTGGATCAGGAAAACCATACCTATAATATCGAGGTGCAGCGCAACGACCATGGGGCTGGTGCCAAGAGGGCGAGATACAACAGCAGTCTGCTGGATGCAAACCTGACAGATCCGGGTGATGCGTATGACGCACTGAACGAGACCTATGTAATCTTTATTACGGAAAAAGATGTGCTGCGGGGTGGACTTCCCATCTACCACATCAACCGCATCATTGAGGAAACAGGAAAGTCTTTTGGAGACGATGCACATATTATCTATGTAAACTCACAGATCAAAGACGAGACTGCATTGGGAAAGCTGATGCACGACTTTACCTGTACAGACCCGGATGACATGAATTATCCTGTTCTGGCACAGCGGGTACGGTATTTCAAAGAGGATACGAAGGGAGTGACGACAATGTGCAAGGCAATGGAAGAAATGAGAGCGGAAGAAAGAAAAGAAGCAACTTATGCAAAAGCTATAGCAGTTGCACAGAAGATGCTCAAAGCGGGGATTCCTTACGAGGAAATCGCAGATATGGTCGAACTTTCCGTTGATGAGGTCAAGGCACTGGATACGAAGAAGCCTGCCTGACCATGAATCAAGATTATGAGCAGAATATTTGATGAAATAAGAGCAGAAGCAGCGCATGAATGCTCGCTTGAAGCAGCGGGGCGCCTACTGGCAGATAATCGGTTCTCGCATGAGGAGATTGCTAAATACACGGAGCTTACACTCGATGAGATCGAAGAACTGGCCAGAAAGATAGCTGCATCTTCTTAAAACAAACAGAGGCAGTTTTCCAAAAACGGAAAGCTGCCTCTGTTTATGTATATGAGGGTTACAGGCTTTTTGCAAGATTCTTGATGAGCGCTGCCATTGAAGAATCAGACAGTGGTTTGGTGAGTGACAATGTGAATACATTTGCGGTTGGTGGAAACAGGAAAGTTCGGCTTTATGCGGTGTCGTAGTGATATCTCACATTATATAATTCATTCGTAGAGGTAAGTGGGTGGCCTGTTCTTGTCGTCCGTCCTGTTTCGCTGAATAAGTACAAAGCGGATTTTGCTCTTGAACATAGAACATATAAAAGCTTTAAGGTTTCATTTTTGTTTTTTATGATATTCCAATTGGGCAGATGGCCGTTCAGCAAATCATACCCAATAACAACTGTATATTCTTCACCCTTTATCCCGTGAATGGTGTTGATGACGACGCCATCACGTTCTTTGAAATATGCATAAAGGTCATCGCAGTTATACGGTAACTGGAATTGCCGGATTCGATCTTCGGTTTTTTTCAGGAAAGAAACATAAGTCTTATGAAGCGGTGTTTCAGGTTCAAAAGGTATCCGCAGATGTTGAAAGACATGAGTTATGGCTTGCTGATAAAACATTAAACCGTCGTTCGTATTCTTTGGAGCTGAATTGATGATTTTCAACAAAGAATAGGTATCATAACCCTCTGGAAAAGCAACATGATATTCGCTTTCAAGGATATCAGAAAATTCAGAGACAATTCTCTTTCTTACACGAACGTTTGTTCCGGGGGTGGTGAAGAATAATTTGGCTAGAAGATAAAAAGGATTCATTGGATCATACTTGAATGGCGCAATATCCGGTGCATCGAAATTCACCGATGGCAGTTCATCACGGAGTTTTTTAGCAAGGGGGTAAATCTGAAACCACTGTGGCGCAACAACGCAAATATCGTGTGCAGGAATACCAGAAGAAAGATGGAGGAGGATAATCTGAGCTATTTTATGAGGCAGATCATCCTTATATATGGTGTGATCATAGAAAATCGTGCCCTGCATATTTTTGATGTCAGAGATAGCTTCGATTGTTGATGGTACAACTTCAAAGTTGGAATAATAATCAATAATCCTCTGGGTCGAACGGTAACAACCTGTTAGGTTGGCTGTTTCAAAACTGACCCCAAACTGATGAGCCAATTCTTCGGGCGTTTTGGCGATACCACCCAGACCGCTATATATTGCCTGATTGGCGTCGCCGACAAACATGATATTGATTTTTTTGTTCGCCTGCACAATTTTGGCGAGGATAGAATATTGCAGTGCATTGGTATCCTGAAATTCATCCACATGAATACTGCGTATGATATGAGAAATATTTTCAGCGATAAATGGGTGTTCTGATAATAATGTATCAGATAGTTCTAGGATCATATCAAAGTCGATTTCTTTGTTGCTCCGCAAACGTTCGCGATAGGCAGCTTTTATTATAGGGTTGGAAAATAAATCGCTCTGCGTTGCGTGGATCCTCAATGCAGAATTGATCTCGGCAAGGTATTGCTTTTTTATAAATTCGTCAACAATGTGATATCCATGACAGAGTTGCTCTGAATACATGGCATACGGTCGAATGATAAAGTGCATGCAAAATTGATGAATTGTCCCGGTCCATATGGAGGACTCATCGATGCTCATGCTATCCAGACGTGAATAAATCTCATCCGCAGCACGGTTGGTGTAGGTGATTGCTATATTTAACAACCGAGAAGGTATATATTTCTTATCAAGGTAAGCTAAACGATAGGTAATGGTTCTTGTTTTGCCGCTTCCAGGGCAAGCAGTCAGGACGTAGTTGTTTTCGCTGATGCAAACATCCCGCTGCTTTGGATTCAACTGCACTAAAAATGTGAAATCGTTATCCATGTACAACATCCTTTCGAAAGGAGATAAAATACGCAAAATTATTGTCAGGGTACGTGTCACAAAATGCCTGAATCGCTGTTGATATCTCGTCAGGGGTTTTAGCATTTGTCAGAAACTCTTTAAGAACGACCGCACTATCCCCATAATATCCTTCTAATGTGTGCAGTGCCATTTTCTTTAACAATTTTTCGTCGATAATGCTTTGTGAAACAAATGCAAGAGCCTGAAGCATATACGAGGGGATGATAACTGTCTCGTCGATGACAGTAGACAGAAGTGTTGCATACCAACCTTTTCCAAGCTCTTTTGCAACAGTTAGGACTGTATCATACCGTTTTGCATCATCCGTTCCAGAAAGTTCTCTAACGTGTCCATCAATGGCCGTTTCCTGCGTATAATGTGCTTTTATCACTGTTTCTATGAAGCGATGATTTCTCGATTCATTTGCAAAATCAACTTCAAAAGTGTATGGAGCATAAAACATATCGACCCATCGATTATCGCCATACAGGCTATTGAGTTTTTCTGTCCTTGTTTCTCCTCTTTTGGCAGCCTCAATATGGCATTTTTTTGCATCAGGCATGATTGCGTCGCTGTCGGTAATAATTGCACAGTGCCGCTGTAACCGCTTGTCATCAAAAAGACTGGCAACATATTCAAAAGAGACACTGCCAACATTGATTAGGCCGATGCCAATCTCATCTAGAGATACACCAAGTGCTTTTTTACCATAGAAGGTAAAAGAATTTCTTCCCCATCTCCCTCAACAAGAACTACACCCTTGGAAAAAAGGAGAACGGAGCGCTTGGCATCTAAATAGCGTTCCAGACACATGGAAAGAGATAGCCCCTTCTTTATATTCAGAGACTTCTCGCCAAAATCATCCAGATGTTTGGCCGGTTGCATAACAGTAGAAAAAAGAGTCCCTGATTTAAGAATATTTACTTTTCGGATATCAGATACTTCAGAAAGATGTGTGGAATGGGTGGTCATGATAACCTGTGTATAATCACGGGATATTTTCAGGCTCTCAAACAGAGTTTTTTGAATATGAGTATGGATATGAGCTTCGGGTTCTTCAATAACCATGATGTTAAGAATTTCATGATGCCGGTTGTATTCAAATTCTACCAGTTTTAATGCAATATACAATATATTTAGATGCCCGAGCCCGAGCCGATCTATATCAATATCTCCGGCAGGAGATACCGTTAAATATTTTGCCAGAGATTCGATATCTTCTTTGATTTTTGACTCAACAGTTATTTCGGGAGAATAGACAAGGCCCACAATCTCATGGAGCTTTCCGCTTACATCCTGCCCGATATTTTCAATCTGTGGGATTGCAGAAATCGTATTATTGAGCGCATGGATTTTGTCTTTGATTTCCTGCTTGCTAGCGCTTGTAATCTCACCTTGGACAGAATCAAAGACCCGACGAATCGGATTTCGTGGCTTTTTTAGCTCCGATTCTGCGTCCCGCAAAGCATCAATGAACACAACGGAAATGTGCTGCCAGACGCTGAGGATATCTATCTTAGTGCCTAGAATCTGTAAATCTTCGGCTTCAGGATCAGTATAGAATCCTTGATCAAAATCGCCTACGAGATTTTTATAGACCTGTGGGTCTGTAAAATCGGCCTGAGATCTGGAAGTATAAAAGAATTCGTAATCGGATAGTGAGATTTTTTTGCGGATTTCATCGAATGATTCTTTATTTGCAGCTCTGGATAATTCCATGCGGACGCTTCGGATAGGACGAATAAACAGTGTGACTGTTCCGAAATCATTACCTGCACAACGAATGTAGGACCTTAAAAATTCCACATTTTCCTCACTGGGCGTAAGCTCTGCACAAAGCTCATCTTGCTTGTCGTCATCGGTTATTTTGTCAAAAAAAGCTGAGATAATGATCCAATGCCCTTTCCAGTCACCGAGAACTTCAGAAAAATCTGTTTCTTTTAATCTCTTGGAGTCGTAGAAATAGCCGCTATCCAGCAGAATTCGGAGAGCTGTCATAGAGTTGCTCTTTCCGGAGTCATTTTCTCCAATTATCGTATTGGCACCAGGTGAGAACTCAAATCTCGAAGATAAAAGATTTCGGAAATTACGAATCTGCAGATATTTCAGGAACATTGTAATCACTCACTTTCCAATAGTGACATATTTGCGGTTTTGAATTTATGATACCATTTACAAGAAGGGTTTTCAATAGGATCACAATTGATAACACCCAAAGGCTTAGAATAGCGAAGCATCTACTGGCAGACAATAGGTCCTCGCATGAGGAGATTGCTAAATACACGGAGCTTACACTCGATGAAATCGAAGAACTGGCCAGCAAGATTGCTGCATCTTCTTAAAACAAACAGCGGCAGTTTTCCCAAAACGGAAAGCTGCCGCTGTTTATGTATAGGGGACTTATAGACTTTTGGCAAGATTCTTGATGAGTGCTGCCATCGAAGGATCGGACAGGAGTTTGGTGAGTGCTGCTGCCGCCTTGGCATCGACTGCGCCGGTTCCGCATTCTACGTTCGGCTCGTCATCGTGCAGGATTTCAGGCTCCGCACCTTTGTGCTGATAGAAGAAGTTATCGAAGTGCTGGGCGTTGATTCGCCGGTCATCATCCAAGATGTGTGCATACTGCTCTGTGACCATGGACGCCTGCGCATGGCCGGAGTCACCCTGAACAGCTTTGATGTCGCCGCCGTTCAGCTTGAGCTTGTATGTAATACTGGAATGCCGGAAGCTATGGAAAACCACTTTCGGAAGATTATTCTTTTTAATCAGGCGATTCAAGGCTGCATTGACGGTGGTATGCTCTGTTGGCAGACCAAGCGGGCCGGCAACCACCAGATTGTAGTCGGTGTATTCGTCGCCCAGAGCCTCTTTGATGTTGTCTTGGTCGGCCTTGTAGGCGACCAGCATTTCGGCAACCGTTCTGGGCAGAAACACCGTTCGGATACTGCTCTCGGTTTTTGGCTTCTTCAGAATCTGGACGGTCGTGCAAAGAGATGTTCTGGACGGAAAGCGCCGGATGACTTCGATATCATCCAGCGTGTCCAGTGCCGACACATTGACGCGCTGTAATTCTTTGTCTATGTAAAGGGAAGCCCGACCAGCTGCAATGCTTTCCGGGGAGATGTCCACGCAATCCCATGTCAGCCCCAGCAGTTCTCCCAAACGCAGGGAGCAGGAAAACGAAAGGTTGATGCAAAGCCGAAGTTTCGGGTCGTCACACACTTCCAGAGCATGAAACAGTGTTTCTGCTGTCCAGATCTCACGCTTTTGGGGAGTATGCTTGGGCACCGTTGCATGGGTGCAGGGATTTTTCTCCATCAGCTCCCATTTGATAGCCTGCTCAAAAGCACTGCGCAGCGTTTTGTGAATATCACGAATCGTGCTGGTTGAAACATATTCGTTCTTGCGGGTGCCAAACTTTGGATCAACGGCTTCGTATTTGAGCAGCTTCTGGTAATACCCTTCGATCACACGAGTGGTAATATCCTGAAGTTTCATTGAACCAATGACTGGTCTTATGTAGTTGTCAATCCGGGCGACATTTGACTGATAGGTAGAAAATGCCCATTTGCTTTTGCCGTAGAGTGCGATGTACTCAGAGAGCAGATCGTTCAGCGTTTTGCACTGGGGTGCAACGAAGGTGCCAACGGATTCTTTATACTCGATTTCTTTCTGGCGGGCCTTTGCATCCGGCAGTGCCGAAAAAGTCTCCCACTTTTGTTTGGCGATACCATTGATATCCTTATAAGAATAGACAACACAGAAGTTGCCGTTGCGTTTCACAATGCTGGCCATTATGTATCTTCCTCCACGTTACGTTTTAATCTGAGGACATCGTCGAAAACATCTTTGCGAACACGTTTTGCCCGCCCGACATCAATTGTCGGAATGTTTTCGGTGCGAATCCATTTGATAAGAGTAGTACGGCTGATGTTGTAAAAATCCTGAATTTCCTGAAAGCTGTAATACTTTCCGCTTTTCGGGCGTTGCAACTTCAAGGGAACTTCTTCAGGGACTTCTTTGGCCGGAGCCTGAATCTGATATGTAGATTGGCTTTTCAGCCATAGCGCAAAGCTCGCTTTGGTAATGCGAGGTCTGTCTGCAACACGTTCGACAACGAGGATGTCACAATATTTTTTACACTTGAGAATCCAGTAAACTTTCTCCCGTGTGATGCCGAGCAGCTTTGCCATTTCAGGCACAGAAATCGTCTGTTCTTCGATTTCTCGGTCACGCTCCCGGTCGGCAACAGTGCGGAGACGCTTTTGCGAGCTATACCAGCGCTCAAATTCGTCCCTTGGAATCCGCATCCAGAAATCAACAATTTCCGTCTTTATCTTACCCTGACGGATCAGCGTATAGATCGTTTCCGTATCGACGCTCAGAATCTCAGCTGCTTCCACAACGGAATAAGAACGTTTGCGAAGTTCCTCTCCCGGAGGAGGGCCATTGACCTTGTGGTACTTGATCTGATTGGCGTACCATTTCTCGAAGCTGGAGATAACAACACGCATTTTATCGTTTATCTGAATGACCTCGAAAAAATTCTTGTGGATCAGCCAATAGCTCTCCGTCTTGCCAAGACCCAAAAGGTGCTGCATCTCGCGCACGGACATGGTGGTTTTGGCGGCGGGTGCCTTGCTTTTTTCGCATAGTGGAATCGAAGCGAGTGACATTTCGTCCATGAAGAACACCTCCATTGTATGTAAAAATTTAGCCGGGATTCTCATCCCGGCTAAAGAATAGCAGATTTTGCTTGAAATGTTGAGGATGTCAACCGGCCAAACTGGGTTCGATAACACCTTCGTTGAGCCATGCGTCAAAGCTGGCTTTAGAAATCCGGTATGCGCCACCGACCTTAAACCAGCGGAACACGTTCTGCTTCAGCAGACGATAAACGGTTGGGCGACTCAAAGCCAACATTGCCATCAGATCTTCCACCGTGTAGCAGCGAACATCCTGCATGGAGGTCATAGGCACAGCGTGTGCAGTTTCTTCAAAATTATCCATAGGATAAACTCTCCTGTATTGTACTATATGTTAAAACTTCAACGGCAATGCAGCCCTGCGGCTCCCACCGTTGTAGATGTTATAGACCTGTTGAAGGTATTTCGTTTTGCCGGGAAGGTTTACGCCTGCGGTTCGTGCAAGGCGGAAAACCGTGAACGCATCGACCTGCCGCAGTTTGGCAATCAGACGGCTTTTACTGTATTCGGAGTGGTACAGTTCTACAAAGCGGCAGATGCCGAGCAGGTTTGCGGAACTCATGGAATCAGGTTCGCCGTTCCAAGCGTTCAGCAAAACATCAAGGGATTCGATATACAGTTCCGGACCCAGCCGGATGAATTCGTGATAGGCGGTTGCGATGCAGCTGATCCGCTGCTTGCCCCGGCCTTCTTCAAAAGAAAGATGAACGCCAGCCAATTCGGTGGCCTGCTGGAATGCAACGGCAGCAGGCTCCCCTGCAAAAATCAGGGCACGGAGCTTCTGCCCTGCACTCAGCCGTTCCGAAATGCCTGTCTGCTGTGCAAACAGGAGGGCTTCTTCTCGTTCTGTCATACCAAAATAAACCTTGCAGCGAATCTGCAAATCTTCGCCGCCGTTCAGAAATTTCCGTGCAGCGATGGTGTTCTGTCCGTCCATCACATAGTAGTGACCATCCCGGAAGCTGATCTTCGGCTCATTGGCAACCCGCTCGTCAAATTCTTTTGCGATGCGGGCAACACGAGCGGGGTGAAGAGCACGCTGATAAGTGTCGCGCGGCACGATCA
>OGOW01001733.1_pt1 | contig 19127 bp, 15 predicted proteins | sample 1552781 | NCBI WGS metagenome assembly OGOW01 (sample SAMEA2580145, study PRJEB22360) | human gut metagenome | biome: human gut; feature: human-associated habitat; material: faeces | place: Denmark | collected 2008/2010
GCTGCGCAGCTGCATGTAAGGGTTGTCCTTCATGTTGGCCAGCTGGTCGGCGTAACGCTGGCCCACCTTGTCCATGGCGGCAGCGGCGCTGATGCCCGCCTTGATGCAGAACCGCACCTCGTTCATCATGCCTTCGTCGTCCAGCATCATGCTCTGGAACTGCAGGATGGCCTGCTCGGTGGAAGCGGCCCGCTCTGCCATACAGTCCAGCTCGCTCTGGGCGGTGCGCACCGCATCTTCCAGCTGGCGCAGCTCCCGTTCCGGGTCAAAGGGCCCGGTGCTGAACGTTTCCACATGGCGTTCCAACCGGCTCACCTGCCCCAGCACAAGGCCCGGGGACGCAGAAACACCTTTACAGATCTTCATGTTCGGTCACCTCCGGCAGTTCCGGCGCGGTCAGGGCCTGCCAGACCAGCGCCTGCAAGAATGTATTGGGCAGCAGGGCTGCCAGCGCCGCCCGGCCCGCGTCCGCGCTGCCTGCAAACAACGGGGCGAACCCGGCCATGCGCGCCGGGTCGCAATGCTCCAGGAACGCCTGCCCCAGCGTCCGGGTGGTGTAGTACACCGTGGGGTCTACCCCCACGTCCTCGGCCACGGTTTCCAGCGGGGCAAGCTCGGCGTCCTTCATCCGGGCCAGCAGCAGGGCGGCGTCTGCGGTAAGGGTCACGGGGTATTTCTCCCGCACGGCCTTCTGCACCGCGTCGAACCGTGCCCGGAACGCGGCAGCATCGGCGCTGCTGTCCGGGCCGTTGTCCACGGCATAGGCGCAGCCCCGCACCCGGCCAAAGGCCCGCAGGGTGTCGTAATAACCCAGCTCCACATTGCGGCGGGCGGTATCGGGGTCAAAGTGCAGGATGTCGCCCAGCTCCCAGTAGCTGCGCACCATGGTGGTGGGCAGACCGGTGCGGTTGGGCAGGGTGATGCCCACTCCCTCCAAATCCACACAGACCAGCTCCTCCGCGCCCATTTTTTGTGCCAGCGCGGTGGGCATGTTGTCCCGGTAGCCGCCGTCGAGGAACTGCACCCCATCGATCTGCTTGGCCCGCAGCGCGGGAAAACAGGCCGCCGAGGCCAGCAGGTAGTCCTTCACTTTCCCTTGCGGGATCTCTTCCAGCGGCAGCTCGCGGGGTTTCAGGCCCCGCTTTTCCACGGTGACGAGGCCGAACCGGATGGGCGACGCGCGGAGGGCGTCTTCGTCCAACACCCGCTCCACGATCTCTTCCAGCGGGGTGACGTCCATGCCGCCCTCCCGCACGATGTCCCGCAGGAACTGATGCAGCTCCGTCAGATTCGTTTCTTCCGGCAGCTCCATCACGTCCTGACTGCGGATGCTCGTCCACATATCCCGCGCCGTCTCGTACAGGTCCAGCGCGAACATTGCGCCGTTCAGGCTGCCGACACTGGTGCCGGTGATGATCTGCGGGTGCCAGCCCAGTTCTGTCAATGCCCGCCAGACGCCCACCTGATAGCTGCCGCGGGCTCCGCCGCCGGCCAGCACCAGCGCCTTTTTGGGGGTCTCGTTCTGCGCCATCCCAACCGCCTCCTTTGTGCTCCGAATCAAATCTGCACAAAGTATAACATATTTTCGGGAAAATTTCTCTCTGTTTTTGGAACAAAAAGCGTGGTATAATTTAGTAAAATCTGACTGTGAGGATGGCAACATGAACTGCAAGCAATGGATCTTTGATATGGACGGCACCCTGACCGACAGCATGACCGCCGTGTGGGAGAACGCCCCGCTGGCGCTGCTGCGCCGGTATGGCCGCGAGCCGAAGGCCGACCTGCGCACCACCCTGCTGAGCATGGGGATGGCCGACGGCGCGCAGTACCTCATCCGGGAGTATGCGCTGCCCCTAAAGCCGGAGGATTACTTCGGCGTGATGCGGTCGGTCATTGCGGAGCTGTACGAGAGCGTAGAGCTCAAGCCCGGCGTGCGGGAGCTGCTGGCCCAGCTCAAGGCCGAAGGAGCCCGGATGTGCATCTGCTCAAACACATGGAGCGACCAGTGCAAGGCCGTGCTCACCCGGCTGGGACTGGACGATCATTTTGAGTTCTACGTCGAGGCGCAGGGCCCGCTCCACAAGAGCCGCCCGGACGTCTTCTTCGAGGCGTTCCACCGCCTTGGGGGCACCGACCCCCGTACCTGCGCCGTCTGCGAGGATTCCCTCTACGCCGCCCGCACCGCCCACGACGCGGGCTTCTACGTCATCGGCATCGCCGACGCCGCCAGCGCCGCCGATGAGCCCGCCCTCCGCCAAGTCAGCGACCAGTTCCTGCAGGAGTGGGGGGAGCTGAAATTATAAGGGCATTTCAAAACCCTTGACAAAACGTCCAAAAACAGGCCCCGCCATGCAGCATTTCAAACTGTACGGCAGGGCCTGTTCTGTTTCCTTCTACCGTTCCAGAAACTTCCGGAACGCGGTCCTTACGGCGGCCTCACGGCTGCGGGGGATGGGCACGCGGGCGCCGCTGCGCATCCACAGTTCACCGGCGGAGAGCTGGGACGCGGCGGCGAGGTTCACCACATAGGAACGGTGGGGCTGCAAAAAGCGTTCGTCGGCCAGCAGAGGCTTTGCCACCTCGGAAAAGGGCACCCGCAGCGAAAGGGAAGCCACGTCCTCGCCGCTGGCAAGGTGGAAGTGGACGATGTGGTGGGTGCACTCCAGATATTCGATGTCCGCGAAGGGCAGGGCCCGCAGCCCCGCCGCCGTCGTGACCGGGATGACCGGGCCATATTCCGGCTCGGTGGCGCGGTCAAGCAGGGCGGTGAGCTGTTCGGGCCGGAAGGAAATTTGCAGATACTGCATCGCGTCCACCCGGAAAGCCTCGTAAGCGTAGGCCGGGGTGCGGGCGAAGAAGGCCAGCGGAGCGCGCACCCCGTGCTGGCGCAGCTGGGCCGCCGCCTGTAAGCCCTCCGCCGGGCCGGAAGCCGTCAGCTCGATGAGATACAGCTCGTACCGGGTGCCGCCGGCTTCCTGACGCAGCAAGTCGGCAGCGCTTTCCAACTGCTCCACGATGCACGCATCGGCGCGGCGGGCATAATATTCAAGGCAGTGCCGCTGCACCCGCCCCCGCAGCACCGGGTCCGGGCTGCAAATCGCGATATGAAAGATCATTTTCCAAGCCCTCCTTCGGCGAGCGGCCCCCGGCGCTTGCATTTTGCGCTGCGGGGGAGTATAGTTACAATAAAAACGATGAAAGGAGACTCCTCTATGAATCAGCCTCTCGTCAGCATCATTCTGCCCGTTTACAATGCCCAGAACCATCTGGCCCGGTGCGTGGGGAGCATCTGCGCCCAGACCTACCGGAACATCGAGATCATCATCCTGAACGACGGCTCCAAGGATCAGAGCCTTCCCGTCTGCGAGGAGTTCCGCCAAAAGGATCCCCGCATCCTGCTGGTGGACAAGGCCAATTCCGGCGTATCGGACACCCGCAACCTCGGCCTGAAGCTTGCTTCCGGCAAATACGTAGAGTTCGTGGACAGCGACGATTACCTTGACCCGGACTTCACCGAGCGCCTTGTGGCCGCTGCCGAGGAGAACGAAGCCGATTTCGTCATCGCCCCCTACAAGATGGTCATCCCGGCAGGAGCCTCCAAGCCGGAACAGGTGCTGGATAAGATCCAAGACGAGCTGGGCGTCATGAGCGTTGCCCGCCCGCCGGAAGTGCGGGAGTATGGCTTCCTGCCCGCCGGGGTCTACGACAAGGACACCTTTGCCCTCCGCCTGATGGACAAGCCCGCCTCCTATTTTTACAGCGTGCTTTGGAACAAGCTCTACCGCCGCGATATCCTGACCGGCAACGACATCCAGTTCGTCAGCGAGATGCGCTGGGCCGAGGACCTCGTGTTCAACCTGCGGTACATCCAGTACGCCGAGCGGTTCGTCGCCATCGACAAACCCGGTTATTACTACGTCCAGAACCCCCAGAGCATCTGCCACACCCAGATCAACGCAGCCACCATCGTGCAGAACAAATTACAAGTGTTCCGCTACTACAAAGACCTCTACACCCGCCTTGGGATATACGAGGAGGTGCGGCCCCAGCTCTACAAGTTCCTTGTGGACATCGCCGAGAGCACCTACCCCTCCGGCCCCTTCAAAAAGGCCATCGACGAAGCAAAGGCTTACTGGAAAGAACATCAATCGGAGAAATAATAAATAGAAAAAGAGGCTGTTGCACAACTCCTTCCGTCATCGCTGGCACGGCAAAGCCGTGACTGAGGGAGTTCTTTGCAACAGCCTCATTTTTGTTAGAAGTTCAATCAGTCCCCAATGGCTGCGCACTTCTTGGCCAGCCAATCGCGCTCTTCCTCGGTCAGGCGGGGGGCGAGCTTGGTGAAGACCTCCCGATGGTAGGCGTTCAGCCATGCGATCTCGTCCTTGTTCAGCACGCCGGGCACCACGGGCGAGGTAGCGATGGGTACGAAGGTCAGCGGACGGAAGGCGAGGAAGGTGCCGTACTGGTTGTCGGCCTTGTGGTAGCACTCCAGCTCGTTCTCAATGCGGATACCGACCACACCGCTTTCGTAGACGCCCGGCTCGTCGGTGACGACCATGCCCGGCTGGAAGACGGTGGTGTTGCGGCCGTTCAGCGCGTGGGGGCCCTCATGGACATTGCCCACAAAGCTGACACTGTGGCCGGTGCCGCAGCGGTAGTTGATGAGGTGCTGCCACAGCGGCTCGCGGGCGATGGTGTCCAGCATATGACCATCGCAGTAGTTCAGCCAGACGGCCTTTGCGATGTCGATGTGGCACTGCAAAGTCCAAGTATAGAACAGCTTTTCGTCCTCGGTCAGCTCGCCCAGCGGGTAGGTGCGGGTGATGTCGGTGGTGCCGTCCATGTAGGTAGCACCGCTGTCCACCAGTAAAAAGCCCTTCTTTTCCAGCTTGGCGTGGTCGGCTTCGGTGGCGTGGTAGTGCATCATGGCCGCATTGCCGCCGTAGGCTGCAATGGTGCCGAAGCTCTCCACGATGAACTTGTCCTGTGCGGAGCGGTACTTGTGGAGGATCTCGTCCACGGTCAGCTCCGTCAGCTCTTCACCGGCGGCAAGGCGCTCTTCCAGCTCTTTCTGGAACCGCACCATGGCCACGGCATCCCGCAGATGGGTCTCGCGGTTATGGGCCAGTTCCGTCTCGTTCTTAACGCCCTTCATCGGCAGCAAGGGATCGGCCTCATCCTTGACGGTCAGGGCCGCATTGTTGCTCAAGGTCTCGTAGACGGCGTAGTTGACGGAAGCCGGGTCGGCCAGCACGGTCTGCGGCTCAGTCTCGGCGGCGAGGAAGCCCAGCACATCGTCGTATTCGGCGATCTCGACGCCGTTCTCCTTCAGCTCAGCCGCAGCCTCTGCGCCCAGACGCTTGGTGTTGATAAAGAGGACAGCGCGATCCTCCGTGACGTAGCAGTAGGCCATGGCATACGGGGTGCACTGGATGTCCATGGCGCGCAGGTTCAGCAGCCATGCCAGATTGTCCAGCTTGCCCACCAGCTGTGCGGTGCAGCCCAGCTCCTTGAGCTTTGCGCGGAGCTGGCCCAGCTTCTCGGCGGGGGAGAACCCTGCGTACTCCTTGCTCAGGATCCAAGCGGGAGTCTCCGGCAGGGCGGGGCGGCCCTCGGTCCAGAGCTCATCTTCCAGATTCAGGGTCTTGATGGTGCCGTGCTTGGCGTCCAGCGCCTTCTGGACGCTGCGCACCAGATGGCAGGAAGCGGTCAGACCGCACAGGCCCAGCACCCCGCCTTCGGGCAGAGCATCGGCGCAGTACTGCTCCACGGTGGGCACACCCGGCTCACCCATCCGCTCCAGCTCGATCTCGGTGCCCGCGATCTCCTTTTCCGCCTGCACGAAATAGCGGCCGTCGGCCCAGATGGCGCTCTTGTCCTTCGTAACGACGAAGTTGGAGTTCTCGCCATGGAAGCCGGAGAAATAGGTCAAGGAGGTGTAGTGGTCGGGCAGGTACTCGCTGGAATGCGGGTCGCCCACCGGAATGAGATAAAGGTCAACGCCGTTGGCGTCCATGGCGGCGCGCAGGGCAGCCAGACGCTCAGGAACCGTGTTCATGCTCATAATAAAAAGCCTTCTTTCTTACATCTGCCGGAAAAACGTCCGGCGGCGGTGATTTGCCGCTTCTTATTGTATCATTCCGGCGCGCGGATTGCAATTGCTGCGCGGTTTTTCTCAGTTGCTGCTGGCGGCCGGCAGTTCCGGCGGGGTGGTGCCGTCGCTTTGGGGCGGCTGGCCCTGCGGCATCTGCCCGTCCGAAGGTGCCCCGTCCGGCGGCGTCATGCCGTCAGGGCTGGGCTGGAGTAGAAGAGGAAGGCCGCGTCGCAGAGGGCGGTGCTGTCCAGCACGCTCTTGCCGCTTTCGTCCGCAATGGAGAACGCCGCGCCCCCGGCGAGGGAAAGGCTGCTGTCCCGCCCGCCGCCGAAGATAACGTAGGGCTGAGACGCGCTGATGGAAAAGCCCATGCCCGCGCTGCCGCCTGCGGCCAGCACCGTGCCGCCCGAAATCGTGATGCGCCCATCGGCATCCAGCGGCTGATTGTCGGCGGCGTTGGCGGTCCAGACCGAGATGTCGCCGCCCGTGATGGTCAGGGTGCCGTTGGAGTCAAAGCCGTCGCCCTCGGAGGAATAGGCTTTGATGGTGCCGCCGGAGATGTTTATCTCGAAGGCATAGTCGCCAAGGTCGGAGTTGGCGGCGTTCAGGCAGTCGTCGGTGGAGGTGATGTCCATATTGCCGGAGTATATGTTCAGGACGGCCCCCTCCAAGCCCTCGCAGCAGGTGGAAACGGTGATGGCGGGGCCGGTGGTGCCCTCCGCACCGATGTTCAGTTCCATGTCGCAGTGGATGGCATCTTCCCCCGCCGCGATGGTCAGGTTTCCGCTTTCCACCTTGAGCCGTTGCTCCGCGTTGATGGCATCGTTCACCAGCGCCTCGATGTTCAGCGTCAGCTCCCGGATGGTCAGGCTGGCGTCCCGGTCGTCCAGCGCGGTGCCGGATTTGATGCCGTTCTTGCCCAGTGCGTTCACGGTCAGCGCACCGCCGCCGCAGAGGACGACCTGCGAGCCGTCCTTGCACTTGACCACTGCCTTTTCGGCGTTCTCGTTGTCGGCGGCATTGTCCGGGTCGTTGGCCTCACTGTCGGTCAGGGTATTTTCCGTCCCATCCACCACCGCGATGGTCACCCCGGTGGATTCGCCGCAGACGATGGGGGCGGTGTCGGCGCTGGTCAGGGTCAGGCCGTCCAGCAGCAGCACGACGTCCTCCGTCTGGGCTTCCACCTTCACCGAGCCATCCGCACAGTTGCCGGACAGGGCATAGACGCCCGCGCCGCTCACCGAGAGAGCGGTTTCCTCCACGGCAAGGCCCGCCGCGTCCTCCGGGCTGACCGTGATGCCGCCGTCCGAGAATTCCACCGTCACCACTTCATCCGGCGTGTAGGCGAGGCTCCCCGCCGCAAGGCGGTCCGATTTTGCCTTCCCCGTGCCGCCGCACGCCGCCAGACTGCTCGAAAGGGTCAGCGCGCCAAGCGCCTGCAAAAAGCTTCGCCGGGAAATTTTCGTGCTCTCTGTCAAACAGGTCTTCATAACCAAGCCTCCCTCAAAAATGCAACGCGATTTAAGTGTGCTCATTCTACACCGCAACTATGGAAACTTCGCGGGAAAGCTGTGAAAAAGCAGGAGCATTTTCGTGAAAATGGGGTGAAATCAGGTCCTTCCAGAACGCCAAAATGCCCGCCGGGTTCGTCCCGGCGGGCATTTTAATTATGGAGAAACAAGAGAAAAAGCCCCGCCATCCGGCGGGGCTTTCGGCGGGCTCAATCGTCCGTTTTCTGCTCCATATCCAGCTCCGGCATCAGCTCGTCGCTGATGACCGTCAGCATCTGCTCCAGCTTGTCCACATCCTCGGCGGGGAAGCGGTCCCGCACGCGCTCCACCACAGTGTGCAGGTAAGAGTAGCTGATGTTGTAATATTCGATATACTTCTTGGTCGGGCGGAGGTGGTATTCGCGCCGATCCTTGGTGGACTGGATCTTCTCCACATAGCCCTTCCGAACCAGACTGCCGATCTTATACGCCGCGTTCGGGGTGGAGATCTGCATCATGCGGGAGAACTCCGCGATAGTCGGCTCGCCCATCGCCATGATTCCCTCCATGCAGAAGGACTCTACCGTGGTCAGCGTGGCCTCGCGGGTGGCGAAGCGCTGAAACACGTTCTGGTAGAAGTGCAGCTTAAATTTAGTATAGACGTCATTGAATGCTTTTTCCAGCATGGTGCGGCTCCCTTCGATTCCCTCAATTTCTTTTAGTATATCATATTTTTGCCCGAACGCAAGCGAAAAAGTGCCCGCCGCGCAAAAAGGCCGCACAGTTTTTTGCGCTGTGCGGCCTTGCCGTTTATGGGGGACTTCTTCGCGCCAGCTCCCAGAGGGGGCTGGCCTCGGAGAGGACTGGGGAAGTTACTTCATCAGCTTCTTGAGCTTGAGCCACGCGCCGAACACGTCATACTTGGTAACGTAACGGTCGGGGTCAAAGCGGGAAGCGTCGCTGTCATCGGCGGGCTTCACAAGGCCGTTGTCGATGGCCCAGCGGGTCGCCTTCTGCAGCTCGATCTCCTCTGCGGGCACATCGCTGTACAGGCTCGGCAGAGCCGCTTCGGGCTTGCCCGCCGTCTCCCACAGCAGCTTCACCAGCTCACGCCGGTTGGTGGGCACCGCCACACCCTTCGGCAGGTTCAGCTGCAAGTAGCTGTCCACGCCAAGGCTCACGCCCTGCCACACCAAGATGCCAGCCGCTGCGCCGCCCACGGCCACCGTTGCCATGGTGCCCAGCGTCGAGGGCCCATCGTCCTCGCCCGGCAGCTCGGAGGAACGGTACTGCGCCTCAATGGTGATGTCCGCTTCCGGCATCGTAAAGCTCATGTGGGGGTCGTGCAGCATCACGCTGGGGTCACCCGTCAGCGTGTCCTTGACATCCTCCGGGAAGCGGATGCTCCACACGTCAAAGGTCATGCCCTCCGGCACTTCCGACTCGTCCACATCCACCGTCAGTTTGGTGCCCTTCTCGGCCTTTACCTCAGTCTCGTTGTTGATCTTGCCGCCCTTGACGGTAACGGTGTAGGTCTTGGGCTGGTCGTCGGGGTTCGGGGTGGGATTCGGGTCAGGCGTTACGCCCTTGTTCAGCACGACGTCTTCGTCCGACATGGTAAACTTGATCGTCGATGTTTTCAGCCCCGTTGCGCCTGTCGTTTCACCATTCACATTGTAGATGGACTGACTTGCTTCGACCGTCAGCTCCGTCTCGGCAAAGGTATAAACATTGCTCCAGCCATTCGCACGCGATACACCATTGATCGACAGGATCTGTGCTCCCTCCAGCACGATCTTGTGAGCGCCGTTGATTCCTTTCAGCGCCGTTCCTTCATTGAAAATACCGCCGCTTATCACATCCGTTTCGCCGCGTTTTACACCGCCAGCGAAAATGCCGCCTGTGATGGTGCTATTATTTGAGTTTATCACCTCGCCCACGAACGTGCCATTTTCAATCTTACCGCTGTACGGCGTATCGCCGTTGTATACTTTGCCCTTGAAAGTGCCATTCTGAATGGTGCCTCTGTTGTCCACTTCTTCCGCAAACGTACCGCCAACGATCGTAGCATTCGTATTGTATTCGACAATGATACAGTTTACTGCCTCTAGGGTCCCCGTTTTGCCAATGGGGTCTGTATGAGCGAAATCATACTCCGTCAGTTCGTCAGGGCTCAAGTACAGAGCATTTACTTCACTTCCGTCTTCTACACTGAAGTACCACCAGCCGTCACCCACATAACGCCGCCCATTCTCCTTATACACATGGGTCAGGTCGGGCGTTCCATCAGCCTTCATGACAAGCTTCTTCTCGCAGTCCTTATAAACTGCGGTCAGGGTAACCGCCTTATCCGGCATCGGGAAGCGCAGAATCGTGAGTTTCTCGTCCATCAGGTCAATGACTTTGCCAGACCAATCACGGAGCGTTACTGCTGTGTCCGTACCGGTTTCTTTTGCCTCCCAGCCCGCAAAATACTTACCATACGGAACATTGGCCTTTACCGTGACATGAGCGCTCCATTCAACCCTGTTACCGAAAGTGTTTTCGAATGTACCGCCAACTACCGTCAACGGATAGCTTCTATAAGTAGATTCTGCTCGAACGCTCAGATTATACCCCGGCATGGTCAGAGTATAAGTACCCTCTGTATCATCATTAGGCACAATTGCTTCAAATCCATTCGGATCAATAGACCATCTACTAAATACTTTTTTCGAATCGTTGATCTGCGGTTTGATCTTAACGGTTACGCCTTCTTTATACTTACCAGTCGTCGCCGTCGAACCGTCATCTTTTACGATCACGGCATCGTTCAGCGTCAGCGTATGCTTTACCTCACTCGGATCAGGGGCACCGATTTGGTTCAGCACAAGTTCCTTGTCCTTCTCCTGCACTATGAACTTCTGGAAACCCTCGCTGTCTTTGCCTACCGTCAAACCGCCATAAGTCGTCTTACCGTTGACATCGGTAATCGTTTCCTTGTTGCTACCAGAAATTTTCACTTTGACTTCCGGTTCGCCGACAATATACACTTCTGTACCGAACACGACAGCTTTGATTCCGCTCAGTGTCGCACCAACTGTTTCGCCACTGCTTGCTTTCAGCACATGAACTTTTTGTTCTCCGCTTGGCGAAAAATCAAATACAGCCTCGTCAATCTTGCCGCTGTTGCTATACGACATTTTACCGTTCCTGTCATCCGTGCGAATGATTGCATTTTTAATCGTTGCACCAGCATTATTGGTCAGTCGCTTGCAGCAAACAAACGACACGTTTTCCATCGTACCGTTGTTCGTCACATAGCCATAGTCAACATAACAGTTCCTTACCGTACCATAGTTCGTCAAGGTCGGATACCCGGAATAGCCGTTGCCCTCTGTATGAAATTTCGGCCCATCAATCACGCCATGGTTTTCGACCGGTCGAGAAAGGAATATCCATCCTTTAACTGTTGCTTTCTCTCCAACCTCCAACTCACACTTGAGATAACTGCCATTACAGCTCAGGTCAAAAGTTTTTTCTTCCGTCGGGTTCAGCGTCAGCGTCTCGCCGTCATACGTCCAGCCGTTGCCATAGTAAATGGTCTTGCCATCAGCGGTCTTCTGCTTTGCGTGTTCCTCACTGGTATCCGGCACACCATCCGCAAGAACCAGTTCCGGGTCAAGTGTCACAGGCGTTGTGGATACCGTAAACGTCAACGTTGTCCCGCTGATTTTGTCTGGGTTCAGGGTAAAGCTTCCATCCGACTTCAGCATTACGCCATCCCAATTTGTAAGCGCATAGGTGTCACTGCCATCCGCAACATCCCAGTTGGAAACGCCATCGCACGCTACTTTGAGCGTATCCGTGTTATTGGGTATCACATACACAGACTGGCCCAAGTCAATTTCTTTTCCATTGGCGGCATAAACAAACTTCGACGTCTTACCTCTGGTCGTCAACGTATAACCATTCGCAATTGTTCCACTACCGGTAGGTTTTGTTACAAACACACCACCGGTGATCGCTGCACTAGCGGCCTTGTTTTGGACTTTTGCCTTAAACAAGCCACCCGTAATGCTTGCAGATATTCCTTCATCGCCGGAATCGCCATTCGTCACATTATTCTCAAACACACCGCCAGTGATTTTTCCAGTGTCATAATTGATTACACTCGTGCTTTCCGAATTAACACCGACAAAAATGCCACCGGTAATGGTGCCTTTATTCGAAACAGTTTCCTTAAAGGTTCCGCCTGAAATTTTACCGCCTGCCTGATTCCAGACCGTATTTTCGAATGTACCACCGGCTACCGTTGCCTTCTCATCAATCGCAACATAGCATTTTACCGCGTTCTGTTTGGCAAGATTCCATGTACCACTCATTAAGGTCAGTGTGCCAAGTCCACTACCAGCCCCATCCATATACTTCCAGCCGTTTCCTACCCAATACCCCTCACTATCCGTATGGAGTCCAGATATCACCGGCTCACCGCTGCTGTCAATTGTAATGGTTCCGGCAGTTTCTTCCGTCTCCCCATTCTCCTCCGCCATCTCCGCAGTCCCTCCGCCGGGGGTCTGCGCAAGGGCGCTGACGGGGAACAGCGAGATCATCATGCTCAGCGCAAGAACAAGGCTGAGAATGCGCTTTTTCATAAAAGTACCTCCTCGTTTTCCGAAATTTTATCATTCTGCTATCAATATAACACATTTTGACGCATTTCGATAGAGGAGGCGTGCATTCTCAGCCTTGTATATTTTAATCTTTTCTTTTTATCGCGGATTTTCCGGGGTCAGCGCTTGCGGGCCGCAAACTTGGCGCGGATGACGCTGAGGGCGATCAGCTCCAGCGCAATGGCCACAGCCAGCAGGATCAGCGAGGTGAAAAGGCTGGCGCTGGCGCCGAGGACGATCTGGCTCAGGCCGGTGACGACGTAGCAGACCGCCGAGATGGCGGCCACGGTGATGGCATAGGGCAGCTGGGTGGACACATGGTTCACATGGCTGCAATGGGCGCCCGCCGAGGCCATGATGGAGGTATCGGAGATGGGGGAGCAGTGGTCGCCGCAGACCGCGCCGGACAGGCACGCCGCGATGGAGATGACCAGCATCTCGCCCTGCGGGAAGGCGTGGCAGACGATGGGGATCAGGATGGAGAAGGTGCCCCACGAAGTGCCGGTGGCAAAGGCGAGGAAGACCGCCACGAGGAAGATGATGGCGGGCAGCAGGTACTGCAGGGCCGCCGCCGAGCCGTTCAGCAGGTTCGCGACGTAGTATTTTGCGCCCAGCAGGTTGGTCATGCCGGAAAGGGTCCATGCCAGCGTGAGGATCAGCATGGGGCTGACCATGGCCTTGAAGCCCTCCGGGATGCAGGCCGCGAAATCTTGGAAGGTCATCACCTCGCGCACGCGGTAGAAGACGAAGGTGAACAGCAGGGCAATGCTGCTGCCCATCACGAGGCCCGCCGAGGCGTTGCAGTCCGAGAAGGCGGTGATGAAGTCCACGCCGGAGAAGAAGCCGCCGGTGTAGATCAGGCCGAAGATACAGGCCGCGATCAACACCACCACCGGCAGGATCAGGTCGATGACATGGCCGCGGGTGTCGGTGCCGTCGTCCACATCGTCGCCGTAGGGGCGGTCGTCGGTGGTGAAGAGGTCGCCGTTCAGGGCGTTGTCTTCATTGAGCTTCATGGGGCCGTAGTCGGCGCCCGTGAGCACGAGGAAGAAGATCATCACCAGCGTCAGCAGAGCGTAATAATTGTACGGGATGGTGCGCAGAAACATCGTAAAGCCGTTGATCCCGGAGCCTTCCGGCACCGAGGAGGTAACCGCCGCCGCCCAACTGGACACCGGCGCGATGATGCAGACCGGGGCCGCCGTGGCGTCGATGAGGTAGGCCAGCTTGGCGCGGGAGACCTTCTGCCGGTCGGTGACCGGGCGCATGACCGAGCCGACGGTCAGGCAGTTGAAGTAGTCGTCCACGAAGATGACCACGCCCAGCACGAAGGTCGCCAGCTGCGCCCCGGCGCGGGTGTGGATGTGGGTGGACGCCCACCGCCCGAAGGCCGCGCTGCCGCCCGCCTTGTTCATCAGGGCCACGAGGATGCCCAGCATCACGAGGAAGACGAGGATGCCCACGTTGCTGGAGTCGGCCAGCTTCGCCACCATACCGCCCTCTTCATTAAAGAACAGGGTGTTCAGCGCCAGCTCCAAGTTGCCGTTGGCGTAGAGCAGCGCACCCGTGGCGATGCCCACCAGCAGCGAGGTGTAGACCTCCTTGGTGTTCAGCGCCAGCACGATGGCCACCACCGGCGGCAACAGACTCAGCGCCGTGCTGTACACCGCGCAAGTGTAGTTCGCCGGGTCCGTGATGGTGCCGGGCGTTGCCGCCGTGCACCACAGCAGCAACCCGAACACCAGCACCGCGCCGGCCCACGATAGATTCACTTTTTTCATAAAACGATTCCTCTTCTGATTTTTTGCCCCGGCGCGGGGCAGACTATCCCCAAGAAACACAAAGGGGGTGGCCGACGCGCCGGATTATAAAGCGCTGTACTTTGAGCTGTTCCGCGCCAGCGAACAGGCCGCCCGCATCCTGCTGGAAGCCCAGCAGAAAGCGGAGGAGCAGATTATGGAGGACGACCAGCCGCCGATGCGGCTCAGCCCTTCTTCGCCTGAGCCTTCGCCGCGAACTTCGCGTCGTTCACGATGAAGCGCTCGTGCACGCCGCCGCCCACGGGGCCTTTTTCGTCATGCAGGGATACCTTAAACACCAGCTTGCGGCCTTCCACGGCGGTCAGCTCGCTCTCGCAGGTCACGGTCATGCCTACGGGGGTGGGGGCGGTGTGCTCCAGCTCCAGCTTGGTGCCCACGGAACCGCAGCCCTCGTCCAGCTCACCCGCCACGCTCATCCAGCAGGTCTTCTCGGCCAGCGCCACCAGCGCGGGCGTCGCGAAGACGTCCAGCGTGCCGCTGCCCATGGTCTTTGCAGTGTTTTCGTTCGTCACGAGCTGGCTCTGCTCGCCCTTGATGCCAACAGTCAACATAAAAATACTTCCTTTCTTCAATTGCCACATCGGCAAATACTTTCCAGTACCTTGATAGGATACCACACTTTCCGCGCCGATGCACCTGTTTTGGAGGGATTTCTGCAATTTTCCTCTTCCGCTTTTGCCCAAAACGCGCTATGATAGGGCCGAAAGGCGGTGTCCTCTATGAGCGACTTCTGGAAATCCTATGATATCACCGCGCTGGAATACGGCGAAGGCTACCAATGCTATCCTCTTTACGGCAAGATCCATCGAATTGAGCTGGCCCTTTCGCTGCTCTTTATAGTAGGGGTCGCGCTCTGGTACAAGCGCAGCGGAGCGAAGCTGCGCCGGAAGATCTTGGTCGGTGTCACCGGTCTGCTTTTACTGGACGAAGCTGCTCTGCTGCTGGGCATGGCCTTGACCGGCCAATGGAACTGGAGCTATCTGCCGCTTCATCTGTGCAGCATCAACGTCTTTGTCTGCCTTTACAACACCCTCTTCGACCAGAATTGGTGCAAAGAGGAGCTGTATGCCCTCTGCATCCCCGGCGCGGCGCTGGCGCTGCTCTGCCCAAGCTGGCTCGATGTGCCCTCGTGGTGGACGCTCATCAATCTGCACTCCATCTCCATCCACGCCCTGCTGGTACTCTACCCGGTCCTCCTCGTCGTGGGCGGCTACCGCCCCAGCGTCCGCCGGGTGCCGCAGGTGCTGGCCTTTCTCTTCGGCTCCGCCCTGCCCATCTACTTTCTGAACAAACCCTTGTGCACGAACTTCTACTTCCTTAATAACCCCTACGGCAACGTCATCACCACGGCTTTCACCAACCTGCTGGGTGAAAAATACTATATTCTCGGCTTCCTGCCCGCCATTGCGGCGGCGCTGGCGCTGATGTATCTGCCGTGGGTGGTGGCCGCCCGCCGGAAGTGACTTATCCAGATTTTGAACACGCGTATTCCAAATCTCTCCCCGCTTTGAGACGCGGCGTTTTTGTTTCCAAAAACGCACCCTTTTTGCAGATTAAAAATGCAGTTTTCTTGCGTATTGCGGTAAAATTCAGGATTTTTGATTTTTGGGCAAAAAACTTTGCAAAAGCCCTTGACAGGGGCTGTTCTGCGTGATACTATGAACACATGAACAGACATTCATATGAATCCACAGCGAAGGGAGATGCCGAGATGGCCGAAGCAAAAGATGCCCTGCCCGCAGCGCAGCCGCAAGCGGTCGCACTGCCGGACGACGAGGTGCTGTACGAGCTGGCCGACCTGTTCCGGGTGTTCGGCGACTCCACCCGCATCAAGATCCTGTATGCCCTGCACGACAATGAACTCTGTGTGCAGGACATCGCGAACGCGGTGCAGTTGAGCCAGTCCGCGGTGAGCCACCAGCTCCGGGTCCTCAAGGATACCAAGCTCGTGCGGTTCCGCCGGGACGGAAAAACCGTTTACTACGCACTGGACGATGACCATGTGCGCAGCATCCTCTCCTTGGGGATGGAACATATCGAGGAATCGTTGAAAGGCAGGTACTACTTATGAAGAAGAACTACAAGATCGAAGTCGATTGCGCAAACTGCGCGCAGAAGATGGAAGATGCCGCCAACACCGTTGCCGGTGTGGTAAGCGCTACCGTCAGCTTTATGACCCAGAAGATGAAGGTCGAGTTCGCTGAGGGTGCGGACCCCCACGATACCATGGTCAACGTTCTGGCCGCCTGCAAGAAGGTCGAGGACGACTGCGAGATCTTTGATATCTGATACTAAAAACCGGATGGAAACGGCTCCCCTGCAGGGGAGCCGTTTCCATCCCAGAGCATTTCTCTTGTGGAAAGAAAGTGCAGTTTTCAACAGTTTCCACCGGGTTTTCAACACGTTTTGCGGAAAATCTCAAAAACAAACGGGAAAAAGTCAGATTTCTCCGGGAAAACCTCGTGGAAAACACGGGGGAAAACGTGGAAAAAGGGTTTTTCCGGGGAAAACCTGTTGAAACTGCTCCCACCCCTACCCGACAAAAGGAGAATCCCTATGACCAAAAAACAGAAAAAGGTGCTGTATCAGATCATCGCATCGGTCGTCCTGATCGTGATCCTGCGGCTCCTGCCCGCTTTCCCCACGCCGGTGGAGCTGGTGCTCTACCTGATCCCATACCTCGTAGTCGGCTGGGATGTCCTGCGCAAGGCACTTCTCGGCATCAAGAACCGCCAGCCCTTTGACGAGTGTTTCCTGATGGCCGTAGCCACCGTGGGCGCCTTCGCGCTGGGCGATTACGTTGAGGGCTGCGCCGTTATCCTCTTCTACCAGATCGGCGAGCTGTTCCAGAGCGTCGCCGTGGGCAAGAGCCGCCAGAGCATTTCCAGCTTGATGGACATCCGCCCCGACTACGCCAACATCGAGGACGAGGACGGCAAGCTGGAGCAGGTGGACCCCGATGATGTGGAAGTCGGCACCGTGATCGTGGTCCAGCCCGGCGAGCGCGTCCCCATCGACGGTGTCATCGTGGAGGGCACCTCGGCCCTGAACACCGCTGCCCTCACCGGCGAGAGCCTTCCCCGCGACGTCCAGAGCGGCGATGAGGTCATCAGCGGCTGCGTCAACATGACCGGTCTGCTGAAGGTCCGCACCACCAAGGAGTTCGGCGAATCCACCGTCTCCAAGATCCTCGACCTCGTGGAAAACTCCAGCATGAAGAAGGCTCGTGCCGAGAACTTCATCACCCGCTTTGCCCGCGTCTACACCCCCGCTGTCTGCTACAGCGCACTGGCGCTGGCCTTCCTCCCACCGGTGGTCCTGCTGCTGATGGGCCAGCCCGCCCGCTTCGGCGACTGGATCTACCGCGCCCTGACTTTCCTCGTCATCTCCTGCCCCTGCGCGCTGGTCATCTCCATCCCGCTGAGCTTCTTCGGCGGCATCGGCGGCGCTTCCGCCTGCGGCATCCTCGTCAAGGGCTCTACCTATCTGGAAGAGCTGGCCCGTACCGGTGTGGTGGTCTTTGATAAGACCGGCACCCTGACGCAGGGCACCTTTAAAGTCACCGGCATTTATCCCACGGAGGGCACCTCGCAGGACGCTCTGGTGGAGGCCGCGGCCCTGACCGAGAGCTGGTCCAAGCATCCCATCTCCCTGAGCGTCAAGGCCGCTTATGGCAAGGAGATCGACCAGAGCCGCGTCACCGACGTGGAGGAGCTCGGCGGCTACGGCGTTACGGCCAAGGTGGACGGCAAAGCCGTGGCCTGCGGCAATGCCCGCCTGATGGCAAAGCTGAGCCTGACCGTCCCTGCTGTAACGGAGGCCGGCACCATCGTTCATGTGGCCATTGACGGCAAGTATGCAGGCTACCTGCTCATTGCCGATGTGGTCAAACCCCACAGCGCACAGGCCATCAAGGGCCTGAAACAGGCCGGTGTCCGCAAGACCGTCATGCTGACGGGCGACGCCGAGCCGGTGGCAAAAGCCGTTTCCGCCGAGCTGGGCCTGGACGAGTACCACGCTGGCCTGCTGCCGGGCGACAAGGTCGATCAGATCGAGAAGCTTCTGGCCTCCAAGCAGCCCAAAGAGAACCTCGCCTTTGTGGGCGACGGCGTCAACGACGCCCCTGTTCTGTCCCGTGCGGACATCGGCATTGCCATGGGTGCTCTGGGCTCCGACGCTGCCATTGAGGCCGCGGACGTTGTCCTGATGGACGACGACCCGGCCAAGATCGCTCTGGCCATGCGGATCGCGCGCCGCACCAACGGCATCGTGTACCAGAACATCGTCTTTGCGCTGGGCGTCAAGGGCATCTGCCTCATCCTCGGCGCGCTGGGCATCGCCAGCATGTGGACGGCCATCTTCGCCGACGTCGGCGTCATGATCATCGCCGTCCTCAACGCCACCCGTGCCCTCTACATCAAAGACCTTGCCAAAAAGAACGAAGCCTAAGATCCCCTTTCTCATCAAAATACAACACCCCCGCCGGGAGCTTTCCAAAAGCTTTCAGCGGGGGTGTTTTGCATCCGGAAACCGCCTCTTGCAAAGCAGGACAAACCTGTTATAATACTAGATTGGAGGGTTGAATAAAATGCAACAGACGAATCAAACCGTTTTGACCCCGTCCCGCGATTCCTCCGGGGCGGTTTTGGCGGCGCTGAAAGCCGCGTTCCCCCAAACCATTCCGGTGCTGACGGGGTATTTTGTGCTGGGGCTAGGCTACGGCATCTATGTGCAGTCGTTGGGCCTGCCCATCTGGCTGCCGCCCCTGATGGGTACGGTAGTGTACGGCGGCTCGCTGGAATTCGTGCTGGCGTCGCTGCTTCTGGGCAGCTTTGCGCCGGTGTCGGCCTTTCTGATGGCGCTGATGATCCAGGCGCGGCATCTTTTCTACGGCCTGACCATGCTGCAGCGCTACCGCGGCTACGGCCTGCGCAGCGCCTACATGATCTTCGCCATGAGCGACGAGACCTTCTCCATCACCTGCTCGGCAGAGCCGCCCGAGGGCGTGGATAAGGGCTGGTTCATGTTCTTCATCACCCTGCTGGACCAGATCTACTGGGTCGCCAGC
>OGOW01001735.1_pt1 | contig 19110 bp, 14 predicted proteins | sample 1552781 | NCBI WGS metagenome assembly OGOW01 (sample SAMEA2580145, study PRJEB22360) | human gut metagenome | biome: human gut; feature: human-associated habitat; material: faeces | place: Denmark | collected 2008/2010
CTGTCCCAAGACTGGGACAGTGGTGTCAGACCCCTATGTCCCACTAACGGAATATCACTTTCTTATGCTTATCAAGAGCAAATAAAAGAAGCATTCCGAATATATAACAGGATATTACCTCTCCTGCGCCAACCGTAAGCATGAGATACCAGTATGCATCCGTCACGCCATACGCTGTCTGGAGCACCCAAGGCACTATGAGCATATTGGCAATAATCGGCGGAAGCGGAACAAGCCACTTGTGCTTTCTCAAAAGATATGAACCTACACATCCTATAAGTGTAGCTATTGTTCCGAATACAATATCAAGCGCTGCTCCCGCTGTGAGTATATTAGCTAAGAAACAGCCTATCGTGACACCCGGTATAGCGGATGGAATAAAATAAGGCAGTATAGTAAGCGCCTCAGAAAATCTTACCTGAATTGCACCGCTTGATAAGCCAAGAAGCGCTGCTAATTGTGTAAGTACAACATAAAGAGCTGCTATTACTGCTGCCTGCGTGATAAATAATACTTTTCTGTTCATTTTTAATCTCCTTAGTTTTGTTTTACGAGTGGATGGTTACGAACACTCGGATAAATAGTACAAGCTCTGTATCAAAACAGAGCTTGATTAATATATCACTATTCGACTGCGAATGCAAGTACTTTTTGCAAAATATTTGTGGCTGTATGAGTAATATTCTTATTATGCAATCGATGTTATCTAATGCATTCACTTATCCGAATATTATTTAACACTGAACAGCTATTTTATCATTCTTCCGATGATGTCTCCTCTACAGGGAACCACTTCTCGCTCAGCTCATCCATTTTGCCGTTATTTTTAAGAACAGCTATTGATTTGTTGAGAACATTAAGAAGCTTATTGTTTCCGGATTTTACAACTGCACCTAAATTATTTCCATTGTCATCCGTATAATATGGTACTGAAAAATCATATACGTTATCGACATTATCAGATATAGCCACTCCGCTTATCACACAGTCAAATGCGCTTGTGTCAAGCTCCGCATATATTCCGCTATACTTCATCTTCACGAATTTGACATCCAATAGAGTAAGCTCTCCTATCGCATTGGCAAGATCAATCTCAAAGCCTTCAACCTTTCCGTTTTCATCCTCTGCAATATATGGACTTGACGATATTCCCACAAGAAGAACGCCATCATTTATCGTAGTCCCACTCTTAACTTCTACTTCCGCTGTCACGACCTCCGTGCTCTTTGGCTGTGCATCTGCCTTCTTAGCACATCCTGCAAGTGCAAATATACATACCCCTAACAGCATAATATATTTAAGATATCTCTTCATCACTGTCACCTTTCTCATTCCTTACCAGCGCATCACCTAAAAACTACTTCACAGTGCCGCCTGAAAATTGAAGCCGCTATAAAATATGTACGCCACACGCTGTCAACCTATATATATTATATGCTTATGCTGACACAGCCTTAATATTTTACCGGCGGCTCTGTTATTATAACATATACTCAGCCATAACGGTATTACTTACATCAATTCCCATATCTGTAAGCTTTATCCTGTCTGCTTCGCAGCTTATAAGTCCCTGCTCTAACTGTTTTTTTGCAATGCTTCCATATATCTCATCAAAGCTTGTGCCAAAATCACACTTGAAGCTCTCCTTGGAAATTCCATCCATCATGCGCAGACCGAGAAACATGAACTCCTCCATCTCATCATTCTTGGTAAGAAGCTGTTCCTCACTATGATTATTAATCGGATTTTTTATATATCCTGCCAAATCAAACGTATTGGTAAATCTTCTGTCCTCCGGATAACTTTCTGACTTCTTTAAAAGCGAAGCCGCTGCCACTCCGAATCCAAGATAATCTGACCGCTTCCAGTATGATATATTGTGACGGCATTCAAATCCCGGTCTTGAATAATTGGAAATCTCATATCTATAATAACCCGCGTCCGCCAATATTTTCTTTGTCAACGCATACATCTGCCTGTCCTCATCCTCCGATGGAAGAATTCTGCCATCTGTGCGCTCAACCATGTCAAAAAGTGGCGTTCCCTCCTCCACAATAAGACTGTATGCAGAAATGTGCTCCGGTTTAAGCTCCACTATCTTACGAAGATTTTTCTCATAACCGGACACTGTCTGATATGGAATAGCCGACATGATATCTATATTGATATTGTCAAAGCCCTCTGTCCTCGCACAATAATATGACTCCTCAAACTGCTCATAGGTATGTATTCTGCCAAGAGCCCTCAGCTCTTCATTATCCGGCGACTGAAGTCCTATGCTTAGCCTGTTCACGCCAAGCTCACGATAGACCTTAAGCTTCCTGCTCGTTAAGGTTCCGGGATTACACTCAACAGTAATCTCCGCATCAGATGCGATTGTAAAAAAGCTTCTCATCGTGCTCATTATTTTGGCAAAAAGATGCGGTGGCAGGATTGACGGTGTACCGCCCCCGAAAAACACAGTGCTGATTTTTCTGTTATCTCCGTTTTTAACTGCCTCTTTACCTGCAAAAGCAATCTCCTTGCATAGTGCATCAACGTAGCTTTCTTTGACTTTATCATCTGCCGGGGCAGAACAAAAATCGCAGTATATACATTTTGAAATGCAAAAGGGGATATGTACATATATCCCCTTTTGTGCCCTTATATCATAACTCATGTAAAACCTCATTTTATATCAGAAAGCTGCCCTTGCCGGACAGCAATTCTGTTACTGTTAAGCCAGCCGCAAAATGCTATGCATTTTAGTTGAGCTTCTCAAGCATGTTATTGATACGCTCACGCATCTTATCCTCGCCCATTATATGGAGAATTGTCCATAAATCAGGTGAGTTAGGCGCTCCTGTAATTGTGATACGAAGTACCTCTGCGATATCAGACACACTTCCCTTGAAATTCTCAGGATTAGCCTTGTATGCCTTCATATCTGAGGCAAATCCACACTCATCAGCTATAGCCTTTACATTGTTAAACCAGCCGTTATTGTCTGCACTGTGGTCATATGAAGCAAGATACTTCTCAAGAATCTCGCGAACCTGTGCATTGTCATACTTGAAATCATAGCTTGATACAAATGTCTCATCGAAAAAGAATGAGAACATAGGCATAATCTGCTTAGCGTACTCAAAATCCTTACGTCTTCTCTTCTGACCGACACCCATAAATAATTCAAGTGCCTTCTTAAAGTACTCAGGCGACTTAAAGTAAACGTCAACCATATCCTTATTGTACTCTTTGTTCCACTCATAGAGGAAATCATAGATTGCATCAGTATCCATCTTGGCAAACTCGTTGCGGCAGATGTTGTGAAGCTTGTCCATATCAAAAAGTGCTCCTGACTGTGCCATCTTATGCACATCAAACTTAAATTCCTCAATCGGTGAGTCAGGATGCTTGTCATACCACTCCTCAAAGTTGGAATTTAAAAGTGTCATAAGATATACCTTAACACAGTGAGGATGATATCCGTCCTGACGATAGAAGTCAAGTGAAAGCTCAGGATCCTTTCTCTTAGAAAGCTTTCTCTTACTCATTGTGCCATCTTCAAGCTGCTCCATCTTCATAAGGTGAGCTGTATGTGCATAGTCAGGTCTCTTAAATCCGAGTATATTGAAAAGCTCAATATGTGTAGGAACACTTGAAAGCCACTCCTCGCCGCGGATTACAAGCGTTGTTCCCATAAGGTGGTCATCAATCGCATGTGCAAAATGATAGGTCGGTATTCCGTCAGACTTAAGAATTATCACATCCTGAATATTCTCTGGGAATGAAATCTCACCCTTGATTGTATCCTTGAATGTAACCTCCTTACCTTCAACGCCCTGTGAGCGAAGTCTCATGACATAAGGCTTACCTGCCTTTATATTCTCCTCAACCTGCTCGCATGTTAGGCAGCGGCACTTAGCCCACTTCGTATGATAGCCGGTAAGAATATCATGCTTCATCTGCTCTTCCTTAATCTGGTTAAGCTCCTCCTCCGTACAGAAGCAAGGGTAAGCAAGACCCTTCCTGATTAAGTCCTTCACATATGTCTGGTAAATCTCAGCTCTCTGTCTCTGGAAATATGGACCATACTTATTAATCTCAGGATTATCAATTCCTGCTCCCTCATCGAACTCAATACCGAAGTAACGAAGAACATTGATAATTATATCAACTGCTCCCTCAACCTCTCTCTTGGCATCGGTATCCTCTATTCTAAGATAGAAAGTTCCACCGCTCTGATGTGCAATTCTCTCATCAGCAAGTGCGCCATAGAGATTTCCAAGGTGGATAAAACCTGTAGGACTAGGTGCAAGTCTTGTCACCTGTGCTCCCTTCTTAAGCTCTCTTGCCGGAAACTGTTTCTCCCAGTAATCAGGTGTCTTATCAATGTCCGGCAGACAAATCTCTGCAAGTCTGTTGTAATCCATTATATTTTCCTCCATTTTATTACAAATTATCTGTTCTTTTCTTTAATTGTAAAACTCATATTTATGTGCAAACATTTATACAATCTTCTATATTATAAATCAGACTTTTAACCATAATAGTTAAATTAAGCTTAACTGACAAACTCATATACAATATATTAAAACTGAATAACATCCAACATAATACACATATTTTCACAATCATATATCTTAGTTGTCATCTAACTTGAGTACAGCCATGAATGCCTTCTGCGGTATCTCAACATTACCGAACTGTCTCATTCTCTTCTTTCCTTCCTTCTGCTTTTCAAGCAGCTTCTTCTTACGTGAAATATCACCACCGTAACATTTTGCAAGGACATCCTTGCGCATGGCTCTTACAGTCTCTCTGGCAACAATCCTGCCACCGATAGCTGCCTGAATAGGTATCTCGAACAGCTGTCTTGGTATCTCATCCTTGAGCTTCTCGCACATCTTTCTTCCGCGCTCCGCAGCACTGTCCGCATGCACTATAAATGAAAGTGCATCAACCTCCTCCTTGTTGACAAGGATATCAAGCTTGCAAAGCTTAGACTGTACATAGCCCTTAAGCTCATAATCAAACGAAGCATAACCTCTCGAACGCGACTTAAGCGCATCAAAAAAGTCATAGATAATCTCGTTCAACGGAAGCTCATATTTAAGGAGTGCTCTGGTAGTCTCCATATATTCCATGCCAAGATATACACCTCTTCGCTGCTGGCATAACTCCATTATCGGTCCGACAAATTCGGTAGTAACCATAATCTCAGCAGACACAACAGGCTCTTCCATGTAATCTATCTCTGATGGGTCAGGAAGATTGGACGGATTGGTAAGATCCATGACTGTGCCGTCCGTCTTATGCACCTTATAAATAACACCCGGAGCTGTTGTAACGAGATCAAGGTCATACTCCCTTTCAAGTCTCTCCTGTATGATTTCCAAATGCAAAAGTCCAAGGAAACCGCATCTGAAACCAAATCCAAGTGCTACCGATGTCTCCGGCTCATATTGAAGAGATGCATCGTTAAGCTGAAGCTTCTCAAGCGCATCACGAAGGTCTGCATAATGTGCTCCATCCGCCGGATACATACCACAGTATACCATAGGATTGACCTTCTTGTATCCCGGAAGTGGCTCGGCACAAGGTCTCTCGGCATCAGTAACCGTATCTCCGACTCTTGTATCGCGCACATTCTTGATACTGGCAGTTATATATCCAACCATTCCTGCCGTCAATTCATCGCATGGTATAAACTGTCCTGCTCCGAAATAGCCTACCTCTACAGTGTCAAATTCCGCTCCTGTAGCCATCATTCTTATCTTGGTTCCCTTTCTTACTGTACCTTCCTTGATACGGCAGAAAACTATAACTCCCTTATATGGGTCATAGAGTGAGTCAAAAATAAGTGCTGCAAGAGGGTTGTCCTTTGACCCCTTAGGTGCCGGAATCTTATGCACAACAGCCTCTAATACCTGCTCAATATTGATTCCGTTCTTGGCTGAGATAAGCGGTGCATCATGCGCCTCAAGTCCTATGACATCCTCTATCTCATCGATTACTCTCTGCGGCTCAGCACTTGGAAGGTCTATCTTGTTGATAACCGGTATGACATCAAGGTCATGGTCAAGCGCAAGATATACATTCGCAAGCGTCTGCGCCTCAATTCCCTGAGCAGCATCTACAACAAGTATCGCTCCATCGCATGCCGCAAGACTTCTTGAAACCTCATAGTTAAAATCCACATGTCCCGGCGTATCAATCAGGTTGAAGATATACTCCCCACCGTCCTGAGCCTTATACACAACGCGTACCGTCTGGGACTTGATTGTTATGCCTCTCTCCCTCTCAATATCCATGTTGTCAAGCACCTGTGCCTGCATCTCACGGCTGGTAAGCAGTCCGGTCTTCTCAATAATACGGTCCGCAAGGGTGGACTTGCCATGGTCAATGTGGGCTATAATACAAAAATTACGAATCTTACTCTGGTCTATGGACATCTTATTCCTCATTTCTAATTATAAAATTAAATCAACCGGATATTATAATCCGACACATGACATTCCGGTCAGTATACCGGTTCCGGCGGATTAAAAACATCATAAATCACTATATAATACCATATTAACAAAAAAAATGGAAGAGTTTTTTATCCTTGAATCGATACAGCCGGGCAAAGGCGCGCTTTCCGAGCAGCTAACGACGGAGCATATCGTCAATGCAAAGGAAAACCTGCCTGCACAGACTAAGGAACAAAGTCAATAAGGCTGAAAAAAGGCTCCCAAACATAAGTTGGGGAGCCTGATTATTATTCTTTTACTTTTGCTTTTTCTTTCTGCTTAAAACAACTGTTACTGCCGCAGCCAGAATTATTACTGCTATTAGTCCGAATACCACAACGCCTGTGCCGTGGTTGGTTTCGTTGCTTTCGGGCTTTTCAGCATCACCGCTTTCGTTGTCTACAGCGTGGTTGGTTTCGCCGCTTTCGGGCTTTTCAGCATCACCGCTTTCGTTGTCTGCAGCGTGGTCAGTTTCGTCAACTATTACCACATAATCCGAAGCATGGCTCAGCGAAAGCTTTGCAACGCCCTCGGAGTTGACTTTTGCGGAGCCGATAAACTCAAACTCGCCATCTCCGAGATAGTAATAAAGGTTTGCGTAAAGTCCCTTGTTTTCCTTGCCAAGACCCATTGAAAGCTTGGCAATGAAGCCAAATTCGCCGCTGTATTCAAGAGTAAACGATGTGCAGTAGCATTCGCCTGTCAGTCTGTTTATAACCTTTACGAGGATATCAGCATCAGGGGTTACGCTAAGGTTGACGTTCTTAGGACTATCAACGTCATTGCCGTTGATTTCCCATGAGAAGCCGTTGCCCATATCCAGAACAAGAGTTATATCCTTGCCTTTAATCAGTGCGAATGTTTCCTCATGAACGTCTGTCGAGCCGTTCATTTCAACAATTACCCTGCCGCCCTCGTCTGTGTCGGCAAGACGGCTGTTGATAACCTCCCAGCCTGTTTTGCCGTCCTCATCCTTGATGAACGGAAGCTCGGCGTTCTCAGGCGGAAGCGTGGTTGCGGCTGAAGTTTCGGACGGAGTTGAGGTTGTTTCCGACGGAGCCGTTGGGGTTTCTGACGGCGTTGGGGTTGTTTCCGACGGAGCCGTTGTTGGAATAACCGTTCCCCGCTTTACAAGTTCATTGCATACTGTGCAGTATTCATCGCCTGTGTAACCGTTGGCTGTTTCGGTTGGCTCAACTCTGTTTCTGATTTCGGTTGCTCCATGTCCTGCCACAGGAATAACAATGTCAGCTTCTGACAGTGTCGCTTCCGCGTTGCTGTCGGCAAACAGCCTGCCGCAGGAGCATACATAGTAGTCAATATTGCCTTCCTTTGTGCAGGTAGGCTTGACAGCATAGACCGGCATAAGGTTGTCGGCATGAATGTGTCCCAGCATCGGAGCGATTTCGTATCCGCATATTGTGCAGGTTTCAGCGGCGGTTTCAGTCGCTTCACCGCTTGAAACGTGCGGCTCTATTGTATCCGCAGAGCCGCAGACTTCGCATTTATGCCAATGCGAGTCGCTGTCGAATGTCCATGACGTAAGATAGCGGTGTCCCGCTGCCGCAATTATCGTATCGGCGGCGGTTATTTCGTTTTTGCCGTCAGCGTCTGAAAATAACTTGCCGCAGTAACCGCATTCGTAGTATTCGATACTTCCGTTTGCTTCGCAGGAGGCGGGAACGGCATCGACCTTTGTCATGTCGTGACCCGTTGCAGGTATGATAAATACGTTTAACTCGGTGTCGAGAGAATCGGTTTCTCTTCCAAAATATTTGTCGCATCTATCGCAGTAATAGTACGGTAAATGTCCGTCGGTTGTGCAGGTTTCAGGGACATAATCGAAATACATCTTATTGTGGCCGAGCGGATCTCCGTATTCGACGCCGCAGGCTTCGCAAATAGCCTTATTAGTGCAGGTCGCATTACCGCCAAGGTGGTTTTGATAGTTAAACTTTACGGTGCAGAGGTCGCTGTTTTTGCAGATATACCAGTGCGCGGTTTCGTTGTAGCGATAGCCGTCGTCAATATCCGCCTCGCAAAGCTTGAACACTTTAGATAAATCGTTGAAGTGGTAATCAATCTGGGTTGTCGCGCCGTCTGCGCCTGTGAATACTAACGAATGGTCGCGGTCTGCAAGCCATAAGTGAAGTCCTGTGTCGCTCGGGTCGGCGGCAATATTGTTGGCGGCAATTGCCATAACGCCGTCAACGATGACTTCATCGCCGTTAGGATTGTCAACTGTCAGCAGGTAAACAGGTTCGCCTGAGCTGTTCTTTATCTGGCTGTTCTGAGAAATATCGGGGCTGAGTGTGCTTGTCGAGTACATAGCTACCGAGCTGTTGTCGATATAAATTTCGCTTGCAACGCCGTCAACGCCGTTTCCTATCATATCAGGTCCGCAGGAGCCTTTCTGAACCAGCGAAACAACGCTGTTTTCGATATAGATTTTGTCGCCTGTTCCGTTGACGCCGCCGCCGATAATTGCTGCGCCGGATTTGCTTGCTGCGTAAAGAATCGAGTTTTCTATTCTGATGTTTGTGCCGTTTGCGTACTGACCGCCACCGATTGCTGCGCTGTAATCGTCTGTTACGGCTTTTACATTGGCGTTCGCTATTGTAATGTTCGAGGCGCTGCTTTCCTTACCGCCGCCGATTGCCGCCGCGCCGAAGCCGCCGACTGCGTTGATATTGCCGCCTAAAATCTTTATATTTTCAGCGGTTACAGCTTCGGAGGAGCTTGAATTTTTTTGGCCGCTTCCGATCGCCGCTGAAAAGCTGCCGCCGGTGGCGTTGATATTGCCGCCTGAAACAGTGATATTCTCTGCGCCTGTGTAAATACCGCCGCCGATTGCTGCGCCGTGCTTAGAAGCCGCGGTGATATTGCCGCCCAATATCGTAATCTTTTGAGCAGTTTTTCCGTTGCGCTGACCGCTGGTTGAGCCGATTGCGGAGCCGTACATATTCGCCTTTGCGCTGAGCGTGCCGCAGCTTTCGTCACACTTGTGAGAAAAATCGTTTTTAGCCTTTTCGCAGGTTATTGTCAATGTGCCTGTTCCGTCTTTTGCAATGCCGCAGCCGTACATACTGTCGGAGATAAGAGTGTTGGTAGTTCCGTCTGCAAGCGTGATTGACGCGGTGTTGTCATTGGCTATGCAGAGCGCCGAGCTGTCGGTCCACATTGACGGATAGCTGATATTTACTCCCGCAAGGGTAACGTCCGCATAGGACGCATTGATTACGATTATGTCCTGTGTGGAGGAAACGCCGTCTGCGTTCTTGATTACAACAGGAGTGTTTGTGTAAACGTTCAGCGTTCCTATATCGGCGGATACCTGCGTAACCGGGTTCGTTACAGACGAGATATAGTAGTCGTAATCAACGCCCGGGGTAAGCGCCGAACCGTCAGCCGCAGCGATAACAAGGTCGCTTCCTATGGCTGCAAAGGCGCGCATGGCAGCAACGTATTCGTATGTTTTTTCGCTGCCGCCGACCTTAACGGTATGCTTTGCCGAGCGGTCGGCGTAAATGTAGAGGTTGGTGTCGGAATCGCTGTGGGTTTTGAATGGCAGAAGCTTTCCGTTAAAGTAAACGTCCTCATTCTGCGGGTTGGCTATTGTAATAAGAGCAACCTCAGGATAGCTGCCATCCGCATTTTTTACGCAGGAAACGGGGGCTTTGCTGATTGCGTTTATGCCGTAGGTCTGTTCGCCGTATGCTCCGTTTTTGCCGCGGATATATACGGAAGCGGAGCTGTCTATATGAACCTCGCCGTCAGTGTTGTTTTCGTAGCTAAAGCGTAATATCTCTGATTGCTTTCAAGGGTGTAAACGCCCTTTGAAAGGGAGAAATATTTTGCGTTTCCGAGAGCGGAGGCACCCTCGCTCTTTGCGCAGATAAATCCGCCTGAGAGGATTATTTTTCCCTCCCGATAGCCGTCTATTGCGTTTTCATTGCCGGAAATGACGGTTATCCTGCCGCTTTTGAATTCGATGAACTTATTCGGCTCGGAATCAAGTATTCCGATAGCGGGAGCTGTGTATTTCTGCTCAACATAAAGAGTGCCACAGGTTTCATCGCAGATGTGACCGTATTCGGCAGAGCCTGCATAGCAGCTTACAGTCAGGCTGCGTCCTACTGAGATTGTTGTTCCGCTGCCCATTGCTATCAGCTTGTTTGTGCTGCCGCCGTAGATTATAAGATTGCAGTTTACATATTCATTGCACTCGATTGCAGGGTGGTACGTATCGCTGTCGCTGTCGTAAGGAGCGTAAATGTTTACGCCGTTAAGGGTAACGTTGACGGCTGACGGCGCTTCATCGCTGCCGATATAGATACGGTCGTTTGTGGGAACGCTTTCATCGGCGTTCTTTATGGTTACGCTGCCGGCGCAGTTGTTTACTGTAAGTATGCCCGTTTTGGCAGGGTAAGTGTATTCTAATCCGTATTTAAGGATTTCGTTGTCGCCTCTAATAACAAGGTCGGATCCCATTTCCTCGAATATTCCTTCGTTAAGACCGTAGGAATACTGCTTGTCGCCTACCTTTACGCTTGCAGTGCCTGCTATATCCTTGGGAACGTAAGCATAAAAGGTCATATCGGAGCTGCTGAGGAATCTGTACTGCTGAAGGTCGCCGTTTATAGTGATTTCCTCGCCGTTCGGGTTGCTGATTGCGGCAAGATAGACGTACTCGCCGTTATCGTTTTTGAGTTTAGCGTCTCTGCTGAACGGCTTCAGGTTCTTAGCCTTGTCATTTACAAGATAAACCATACCGCCGTTTATCCGGTAGTTACGGGTGTTTTCGGAATTTGACCAGCCGCCGAGCGCGTAGCTGTTGTAGCCGCCCTGGGCGGTTACGATACCGTCGTTTATAATAATGTTGTCTGCCTGACCGGTTGCGCCTGAACCGATCGCGCAGCCGTAAGCGTTATTATTGTTAAAGTAGGTTATAACAGCGTTGACAATACCGCCGTTAATGTAAATGCCGTCAGCGCTGCCTCCCTGACCGCTGCCGATGGCTGCGCCAAAGACGCTTTCTGCGTTGATTATACCGCCGTTGACGGTAATATTGTTTGCATGAGCGGCATAACCGCCGCCGATGCCTGCGCCCTTGCTGCCTTTTGCATTGATTCTGCCGCCGTTTATGACAATGTTGCTTGCTGATCTGTTATCATCGCCGCCGATAGCCGCAGGGTAGTTAGAGCTTGCCGCATTAAGTCCGCCGCAGCTGCTGCCGCAGATATGGCCGGCTTCTCCGCTGTGTTGGCAGGATATGGTGAGCGTTCCGCATTCGGCACTGTCTGAGTTCTTGGACAGTGCGGCGTAATTATAGGTTGTGGAAATAATATTGTCCGTGTTGTCGGCAAGGATTATGTTTACATTTCCGCTGCTGTTTTCGGCAATTTCAACAGCGCTGAGTTCATTCAGACCTCTTTGGATATTTATTCCCGCAAAAGTAATGTTTGCGGAAACGCCGCTCTCAATGTAAATGTCGTTGCTGCACGTCTGCGTTGGGTCAACGTTTTTTATAGTAATGCCCTTGTCCGATAAAATTTTCAGCGTGGAGCCGTCAATTTTATAGTCTGTTCCGTAGACAAGTGGTTTATTGCTGTCTGTTGCATAGAAGTCGAGCTTCAGATTTTCAGCGTTTGACAAACCGCTTTCGGTGTAAATATAGTCGGTGGTTGTATCGCCTACCGTTACGCTGTTTCTGCCGCTTTTCGGCATGAAAACGTAGGATTTGCCAACCTCGGTCGAACTATAGAGATCGGTGTTGTATGTGCTGTTTGACGGATATGCTTTTCCGTTTACGGTAATGCTTTCATTGCCCGAATTGTCTATTTCCAATAAAGTCAGCTCTCTGCCGCTTGAGTCCTTCGGCAGGGAGGACATACCTATTTTGTCGGAATGTACGGTACAGCTATCGCCGCACTTCGGATATACCGAGCCGCCGTCTATTACGATGTCGGCAGGCTTTGCCACGCTGTCGGTAACGCCGATTGCGTCAGTGCTGCCGTTGCCAACTGCGTAAACAACGCCGTCGGAAATTCTGATTATGCCTGTTCTGTCAGAGTTGCAGTTGTTTCCTGCGCCGACAGCGACTGCGCCTGTGCCATTGCTGTCATAAGCGGTATTTGCGTAGATAGTGCCGCCGCTTATGTTTATGCTGTCAAATCTGCTGCAGTAAGCAGCGCCTATTGCCGCGCCGTAAAAGCGGCTGCCGCTGTAATTTCTGAATGCACTGCCGTATGCCGAAATTATGCCGCCGCTTATGTTTATAGAGCCAATGCCGCCGTTAGTGGCGCTGCCGATGCCTGCGGCGCCATTATCTCCCCGTGCTTCGATTATGCCGCCTGAAATGTTGATGTCGGATACATCGGCTAAATTGCTGCCGCCGATGCCTGCGCCGTCATGGCCTACAGCTAAGATCACGCCGCCTTTTATGTATATGCCGCCGGTTTCGGTTCCATAATTACATCCTGAAGCGCCTATGCCCGCGCCGTGTCCCTTGCCGCACCTTGCGTCAAGCAAGCCGCAGCTTTCGCTGCACTGATGGTTTTCCTCGTCTGCGTGTTCGCAGGTGATTGTAAGCCTTCCGTTTTTGGACAGCTTTTCAATGCCTGCCGCGTTCACGCCGTTCAGATAGTTGGAAGTCCCACCTTTAATGGTTATTGTTACGTTCGCAGAGCTGTCGCCCATAGATATAGCGGCGCCGTCGGTCGGTCTGATGCGCAGAGTGTCAAGCGTAATATTCGCGTCAACGCCGTTTTTAATAAAGATTTTTGCGTTGACAAATTGATTGTTTACGCTCTTTATTGTTATTGGTGTGCTTTTCAGAATGGTCAGCAAGCTATTATTTTCGTCATAGCTGTAATCTCCGTTCGCAGCGGTTCCTCCGCTTATAAGAAATATGCCACCTACATTTTCTTTAGCTTCTCCAGCGTCTGCGCTGACGGACAGAGTTCCGCCTGCTATCATTGCCGAAACAGTAAGGGCGCAAGCTACGAGCAATGCCGCAATCTTGGATTTTCTACCATGCTTTTGTTTCATTTTGTTACGTATAATCCAATTATCCTCTTTTGAGGTTAATTGATTATTCTCCTTTCTCCCATTTCTTGGGTTTTATTGAATACTCCATTATAATACTAAAAGCACTGTGGAACTGTATCTATAGCACTACAGCTTTGACTGTTCGGAGGTGACTCAGACCATGGCTTTTCGTCTATTACTGTTAATCAGTCTGTTAACGCATCGACGTTTCTATTTATGTGATTACACTGCCGAATCCTCTGTGGAAGACGGCAGCGCTCAAAATATTTGTCAGGTATAAACATATGTCACCTCTTTTTTCTCTTTTGCTGCAGTTTTAGTGCGGAATTTATATATTATCTACTAATCTAATCTTATCGCACAACGGCTTGTTTTGTCAATAGCAATTCCCATTACTTCACCGATATCTTTTAAAACTTCATCATAGTAATCAAAAAGATAGTAGTTCTGCTCCATACTCCATACTTTTGCAGTTACTTTTTTGAACTAATCTGGCTCGAGGCTTTATTTATAAGGCGGGGCTTTGACCAGCTGTTTTTACGGCTATGCAGTGAATAATATAGGTTTAAATTCTCTTAATCAGAAAAAAATAAAATATGAATCCCTCTTCAGCAATCAAACAAGCTGCTATACTGATTTTAGTTTCCGTACAACATGATAGCGTGAAACCAATCTCAGCATAGCAGCCTTTTACATTCAATCCATTGTAAGAAAACAGCTTGTAAATCCTATGAGCATTGTGCTATAATAAATCAACGCAATAAAGTATTGTTGTTTTATTCTGATAATTTCAAATATAAGACAACCGGGAATTTATTATAGTAAGGAGGCTTACTTGCAGATGAACACACTCACGGTAGGATTTATAGGTCTTGGACTAATCGGCGGTTCAATCGCAAAGGTACTGAAGAAAAACCGACCTGACATATATACTATTGCATACAACAGAAGCGAAGCTCCGCGGAAGCAGGCATTAGCGGATGGTGTAATTGATACAGCAACAGTTAAAATAGATGAAAGCTTTCTTAAATGCGACTTTATTTTCCTGTGTACCCCTGTTGAATACAATTCCGAATATTTAAGGGAGCTGATACCCTTCATAAAAAAAGGCTGCATAGTAACCGATGTCGGAAGTGTCAAAGGATATATACATCACACTGTGGAGGAGCTTGGACTTGAGAAGTGCTTTATAGGCGGACACCCTATGGCAGGCTCTGAGAAGACCGGTTATGATAATGCCTCTGACATCCTATTAGAAAACGCATTCTATGCCATCACTCCTACCAAGGCAACTACACAGGACATGCTCGCAAGGTACATAGAGCTTGTAAAGCTTACCGGAGCAATCCCTGTTGTGCTTGAACCAGAGCACCATGACTACAGCGTTGCCGGAATAAGCCATGTTCCTCATATCATAGCCGCTTCATTAGTCAACCTGATAAAGCATTCTGATGACAAGAACGGAACCATGAAGCTTCTCGCAGCCGGTGGTTTCAAGGATATAACAAGAATAGCCTCCTCCTCCCCTGAGATGTGGGAGCAGATATGCACTACCAATACTGATGCGATAGTTAAGCTTCTTGGAGATTATATTGATTATCTTACCGAAATCAAATCCATTGTCTCATCAAAAGAACACTCTTCCATAAATGCTTTTTTCGATGAAGCAAGGCAGTACCGCAACTCTGTCGCTGACGGCAGAAAAGGTCCGATTATCACGGAGCATGTTGTATATTGCAGCATTCAGGACAAGGAAGGCGCATTGCTTGACATTATCAGCAAAATAACTGCCTCCCACATAAGCATCAAGAATCTTGCCATTGTCAACAACCGCGACAGTGAAGATGGCGCACTCAAGATTCTTTTTAACAACGAACTTGACAGACTCGCTGCAATCAATATCTTAGGCAGCTGTGTTGTTGGATAATTTTATAATATTTACAAAAAATGCACATCAACATGTGCCTTTTCTCCGATAAATTTATGTTTCTGCCCATATATCACTTTATAATCCTCTCACCATTTAGTTCCCTTGCTATCAGCTCCGAGAGTGGTTCCATCGCATTTTTGACCTCCTCGAAGCTGTTAGTCTGTGCGCCTGCTTCTATCAGCATGCTCCTTTTACAAAGATGAAGATTATATCTGTATGCTTCTATATATATGCATCTGAAAAAATCAGGATAATATGCCTTTCCAAGAAGATACATCTGATAAGTCAGTGCAAGATTTTCCTCCAGATACGGATTATACAGATAGTCTATCTCGCCCTGATTATTCGAATAGCTTATTCCGTTAAAAAGCATCACCTTTGCAGTCGGCTTTCCATCGATATTCGTAACAAAGTGAAGGTTATCGTTCACACCATCCCTGTGCAGATCTATAACCATATCAATCTCCGGATGAAGCTTTATAATCTCTGTAAGCTGCTGCTCAGCGTAAGTATACGCCTTGCTTCTGTCAAGTTTTCCATCCATCATATCGAACTCTGTCGTAATATGTATTACATCGAATCCATATCTCTCCTCTAGAAGCTGTTCAAGATAATCTCCTACCTGGACAATCGTCATCCCACTGCCATCCGAATCAGCAAACGCCTCCTGTGAATGTGTATGATATATAAGGATACATGGTTTCTTTTCTGTGACAGACAAATCTGTTTCCAAAAATTCGATTGGTTTTAAAAGTGTGCTTGAAAGTGCAGTGTGGGACGGAATTACATAAAAATTGTCATGAACAAAGTTAAAATTCACCAATTTTTCATATGAGTAAGGCACAACAGCGCTCACAACCGGTATGCTCTCTAAAGGTATGCCGCTGCCTGAATTGTCATTTGCGTCAGTAGTATTATCTTTATCGACATTTATATTGCTGCTTTCTCCGTTTCCATCGCTGTCTTCTCTGTTTTCATTGTCCACAGCAGCATTTCCGTTCTCACTATAATTATTGTCCACACTGCTGTCATTATAATTGTCATCAGAACTTGCATTTTCTTCAGGATTATCAAAAATGTTTTCATCGGTATTGCTGTCTTTATTTTCATTCTCATTTTTGACCGCATCCGTAACATATTCTATATAAGGTGTGTCTTTTAAGATAACAATACCTGTCTGTCTTTCATTTTCTTTGTCATCCAAAGTTCCTGCCGACATAAATCGAACAATAGGGAATATATTTCCGAACACGACAACTGCCGGATGTGTATGCCCATCATAATAATACAGCGGATTTTCATAAAAATCCGCCGGACAGAAAGTATTGCATGCAGCTTTTCCGAAAACAGCCACAACACGCATCAGGTTATTGGTACGCATCACACCTAAAAAGAGCATCAATACAAGGCTTGTCAGGCACACACATTTAAAGCATTTCGACACCGGATTGCGATATCTTCCAAATCCTGATGCCCTAAAACCAAAGAATCTATTTCTCCTCACAATGTACTTCCACACATCCGGCTTTATTGCAGTATATTCCGATCCGTGTAAAATCATGTTGCAAATATTTTTAACGCTACAGCCGGGACATTGATATATTTATCGCTTCCGATATTGTAAAGCTTATCCTCTTCACTGTCTCATCTACATCCTTCGGCGTGACATACATCTGATACATGCTCTCAGGAATAAAATCCCTCACCACCTGCTTTTTCTTGACGTAATCCATACTGTCAAGCAGGCCGTCAAGTGCATCTGCTACAATTGTGGCTGCATCAACCACTGTAGGAACACCAATGGCAATAACAGGAATCCCCATATTAGTATCATTTATTGCACTTCTGTGGTTTCCGACACCTGAGCCCGGCATGATTCCTGTATCGGCAAGCTGTATAGTATTGGCAAGTCTTGCTGTGCTTCTCGCCGCAAGCGCATCAACTGCGAGAATACAGTCCGGCTTTAATGTCTTAACTACACCCTTTATAACCTCCGCCGTCTCCATTCCTGTCTGCGCTAAGACTCCCGGAGCTATTGCACTTACAAAACCAAATCGGTTGTCATCCTCCCCTATTCCTTCAGTAATCTCAAGATTGTTCACCACATACGGCCCCAATGCATCAGGTGTTGCCTCACGATTTCCAAGTCCTGCCACAAGAATATGATACGGCGGCTTATTTTTCATATGTTTTTTTACGGTCTCCTTAATGTATCCGGAAAAAAATTCGGATACTTTTCTGTGATAGCCTCCATCATTTTCCGACAGCGAAACAGTTTCAAAGGTATAATACACACCCTTTGCACGACCCATATTTTTCTCTCCCAGTGCATTTAACACTTCAAGCCTGCTTATTTTTATTCCTGTTTCACCGTCCGTCTTCTCATCAAAAAATACTCCTCTTAATCTGCCTGCCTCATCAAGGCTCTCCTTTGTCTCAAGTGCCAAATCCGTTCTAATCTTCAAATCCATATTATCAACAGCCTCACTTGCCATCTGTATTTTATAATGTTATAATTATTGCTTTTTGGACTGTTATTATGCATTTGTGATTAACTTTTCACGATTCAAGCCTATTTTTCGTCTTTTTTGCTCAAAGCCGCCAACTCTCTTAAAAATGCCTTGTCCGAGCATGCAAAAATATTATCCTTCTCCACAAACAGTGCGTAATTGATAAGCTCGAAATCATCTATTTTCTCTGACCATCTGTACTTCAAAATTCCCTTTAAATAAACATATTCATCCTCAAACGGTTCGTAATCGTTCTCTCCTTCCATCTTAATCAATACGCTTCCGTCCTCCAACACAGCAGTTTCTATGCCACTTGTATACATTAGACCTGCTTCAAGCTTTGCCATTTTTTCATCTCCAAGCTTTTTTTGTTTCAGGCTCTGTTTAATCCACTCTTTCTGTCCGTCAGGTAACCTAAAAATATAATCTTTTTCCTGTATGTCAACCGGCATCAGATGTATCCATTCTTCTCTCACATCATCATAAAATGCAAGATAAGCACAGCATTCAGCGCCACCTCCATCTCTTCCATACAATATTGTCTCAGCAGTGCCATCCCCATCAATGTCATTCTCAATAACATAATTTTGGTGACAATATAAATAATCATAATACCAATATGGGTATTTATCGTCCTCAGGCGGTCTCCAGTTCTCGTCCACTCCGTAACAATCTATGACATACTTCAAATATATGTCCTCAGAAGGTTCAATCTCGGATGCTGTGGTATTATATATATAATTAATTGCCTTATTTAATCGTTCGATATCCCTGCTCTCTGCTTTATCACAGCCTGTACACTGCACCAAAAAAAAACATAACAGACACAATACACAATGCTCTTTTCACTTTCTACCACTCTCCTTTTTATTATCTTCAAACTAGGCGTTTGCGAAACTCCCAAGACCGCATAAATTCTGGTTAATACATTTCGCAATCACCTATATATTTAAAATTCACATAAACCAATAATACACTAATACATATTTCCATAATCAAAGCCGAAACAATGTAATACTTTAACATATAGTTAGGTCAGTTTACAAGGAACTACACGCAGACCACGAAACGGGGGGCTGCTGACAACAAATAAAGGCTGAGTATCAAGCACCGGGAAAGTGCGGGA
>OGOW01001739.1_pt1 | contig 19091 bp, 10 predicted proteins | sample 1552781 | NCBI WGS metagenome assembly OGOW01 (sample SAMEA2580145, study PRJEB22360) | human gut metagenome | biome: human gut; feature: human-associated habitat; material: faeces | place: Denmark | collected 2008/2010
CAGTCATCTTCAGCTACTACGGTTATGGTTGTAGGTTTTGTAAACTCAGGCATTATGAAACTCGGACAGGCTATCGGTATTATAATGGGTGCAAATATCGGTACGACTGTTACATCATGGATATTGAGCCTTTCCGGTATACAGGGGGACAGCTTTTGGATTCAACTCTGTAAGCCGGCTAACTTCACTCCGGTTTTAGCACTTATCGGTATTGTATTTACAATGGCTGCAAAGAGCGACTCTAAGAAGAATATCGGTAACATACTTCTTGGTTTTGCGGTACTTATGTTCGGTATGGAAACAATGTCGGCGGCTGTTGAGCCTTTAAAAGATGTTGAGGCATTTACAAACATACTTACAATGTTCCAAAATCCTATTTTAGGTGTGCTTGCAGGTGCTGTTTTAACGGCTGTTATACAATCGTCATCTGCATCTGTCGGTATACTTCAGGCACTTTCTTCTACGGGTAAAATAACATTCGGTGCGGCAATTCCTATAATTATGGGACAAAATATAGGTACTTGTGTGACTGCACTTATATCATGTATCGGTGCAAGCAAAAACGCAAAACGTGCCGCAATGGTGCATTTGTATTTCAATATTATAGGTACGGTTTTATTCCTTGTATTATTCTATGCGGCAAATGCAATCTTCAATTTTGCATTTGTAAGCGATTCTGTTACACCGTTTAATATCGCAATAGTTCATACGATATTCAATGTTGTTGCAACGGCTGTATTGTTGCCGTTTAACAAGTTACTTGAAAAACTGGCAAGAATGACAATTAAAGAGGGTGCGGAAGAAAGCACATTCGGTTTGCTTGACGAAAGATTTTTGCAAACTCCGTCATTCGCTGTTGAACAATGTATGACGCTTGCTACAAATATGGCATATATGGTAAAAGAGAGTTTTACCATGGCACAGGAATGTGTTGCAAAGTATTCAGAGTCGATAGATAGGAAAATTATAGAAACAGAAAATCTTGCCGATGAATATGAGGACGCACTCGGTGCATATCTTGTAAAGCTTTCGGCAAAGAGCTTGAATGAATCGGATTCGCAGAAAGTTTCAATACTTCTTCACGCAATATCAGATTTTGAGAAAATGACGGACTATACCGCCGATTTGGTATTTACGGCGAGAGAAAAACGTGATAAAGACGTTCATTTCTCCGACAAGGCAAGACAGGAAATCACTATAATGGTTAATGCCGTCGGTGAAATTATCGACCTTACAATCAGTGCATTTTCAAAGGACGATGTTAAACTTGCTAATAAAGTTGAGCCTTTGGAGGACGTTATCGATAGACTTAGAAATGACCTTAAAAACCGTCATATAAAGCGTATGCAAGAGGGCAGATGCAGTGTAAATCAAGGTTTTGTATTTACCGATTACATTACCGCACTTGAAAAAATATCTGATCACTGTGCAAACGTTGCTGCAGCTATTATTGAACTCAATGACGAAAATTATGATGTGCATCACGTTATGAGTAACAGACGAAACAATCCTGAATATAAAGAATTGTGCGTTGAATTCGGTAAAAAGTATATATTGCCGTTTTCGGTATCGTCAGAAGTTGAATAATTTATAAATGGGGGATTGCTTTATGGATTTGATTTATTGCGTCGAAGATGATGAGGGAATAAGAGATTTAATAACGTATGCAGTGAAATCAGCAGGGTTTGAGGCAGAGGGCTTTGAAAGTGCCTCAGATTTTGAAAAACGACTTGGCGAGCGTTTGCCGTCAATGGTGCTTTTGGATATAATGCTGCCCGACAAGGACGGAATTGCCATACTGAAAGACATACGAAACAACGATACGACTAAAAATGTTCCTGTTATTATGATAACAGCCAAAGGTACTGAAAGTGACAAAGTCAAAGGCTTTGAATACGGAGCGGACGACTATGTAACAAAGCCTTTCGGCGTTATGGAACTTATTTCAAGAATTAAAGCAGTCCTTCGCAGGAGCGGTCCGCAAGCCGGTTCTGATATAATCGAATACAAGGGTATCATTTTGGACAACCAAAGCAGGAATGTAAAGGTTGACGGAAAGGATATTGCGATAACGTTTAAAGAATTTGAACTTCTTAAATATCTTCTGAAAAACAAAGGCACAGTTGTGCCGAGAGAGGTTTTGCTTGAAAAAATATGGGGTTATCACTTTGAGGGTGAAAGCAGAACGCTGGACGTTCATATAGGAAGTTTAAGACATAAACTCGGCGAAAAGGGTAAGTGTATCGAAACTATAAGAAATGTAGGATATAAGATATGAGAAAAGCTATAAACGGCACGCTGAAAATTCTTACAATATCATCAGTTATAGTAAGTATGCTGCTTATTTTGGTGGCATTTTGTACACAGTATTCGATAAAAGAAAAATCAGATTTAAAATCAAGAACAAATATATTGGCACAATGTTTAGATGGTTATGATGAAGACATTGAAATTAATATATTAACCAAAATGTATGATAATGTATCCGATATTCGAGTGACGCTTATCAAATCAGACGGTACGGTTATTTATGATAACGAGGCGGATACAACTACAATGGAAAACCATTTTGAACGACCGGAAGTTAAACAAGCTGTTACATACGGAAACGGGAGCAGTAGCCGTAATTCCGAAACTATTGGTGAAAAAATATATTATTATGCCGTAAAATTGAATAACGGCAGTATATTAAGAATGTCACAGCCGACAAAAGTAATAATGTATATGGTTTTGACCATAATGCCGATAGTTATTATTATTTTAATATGCATTATTGCGGTTTCGTTTGTGAGTGCAAAGCATTTGACGAAATATATTTTAGATCCGATCAATGAAGTGGATATAAATAATATAGGCAAGGCAGAGATATATGACGAGTTGAAACCGTTTTTTGCAAGAATAGCAAATCAAAATGCGGAAAAAGAAAAGACGGAAAAAATCAGACGTGAATTTACCGCAAACGTTTCGCACGAGCTTAAAACACCGCTTACAACCATTTCGGGATATGCACAAATGATAAGCAACGGTATGGCAAAGACGGAGGACATCAAGGAGTTCGGCAGAAAGATAGAAAAAGAGTCCGACAGACTTCTTACTCTTATAGATGATATAATAAATCTATCAAATATTGACGAACAGGGAAGTATTGAAAATCCGGAAAATATCGACCTTTCACTGGTTACGGAAGAGGCGATATGTGTTCTTGAAAAAGCCGCAAAAGAACGCGGTATTCAGATTTATTATACGAAGATACCGACATTCATAAAAGGTAACGTGACATTGGTGAGTGAGCTTGTATATAACTTGCTTGACAATGCGATAAAGTATAATAAGGATAACGGAAAAATAACCGTATTTGTCGGCGAGTCGGCAAAGGGCGTGGAACTGTCCGTAAAGGATACGGGTATAGGAATACCGCCCGAAGATACGGAAAGAATATTTGAACGTTTTTATCGCGTTGATAAAAGCCACTCAAAAAAAGTCGGCGGTACAGGCTTGGGACTTTCAATAGTAAAGCACGTTTGTGCCTGCCATAATGCGACTATACGCGTAAAGAGCAAAGTCGGCAAAGGTACAACTATTTATGTTACGTTTCCGAATAACGTGAACAATTAATGAACAAAATATGAACTTTGAAAAAGGTTTATTGACATTAATATTAATAATGTGTATAATATGTAGCGTACTACACAAAAAGTATAGTACGCTACATTTTTTTGCGAGGAGGTGTATTTGTGAAAAAGAAAGGTATAGGCTTTTATTTTAAGAGGATAGATGAGATTATGTCTATGGCGGCAAATGCACATCTGAAGAAATACGATATAACCTGTTCGCAGGCAAATATACTTTTTTATATGCTTGAAAAGGGCAAGAATGTTGTAATGCAAAAGGAGATTGAACAGGAATTTGGGTTAAGACATTCCACGATTATCGGACTTTTAAAGCGTATGGAGAAGAATAATTTTGTGCGTGTTGAGGTAAATCCGGAGGACCATAGATGCAGACAGGTTATTTTGTTTGACAAGGCTTTTGAGCTTGGCAGTGAAATGAAAGAACACAGAAAGTATATGGATTCGTTGATAACAGGTGCATTAAATGATGAGGAGGAAAAAGAACTCAAAAAACTTTTAACAAAGGTTTACGAACATATGTACCAAGACAATGATAAGTGTGAAAAATAGGGTATATTTTTACCTTAATATGTAGCGTACTACATTTTTAAAGGAGGAATTAGATGATAAAGACATTATTAAAAAGTGTAAGAGAGTATAAACGTGATTCGATTCTTGCACCGATTTTTGTTACTCTTGAAGTTATTATGGAAGTTGTAATACCGCTTCTTATGGCTATGCTTATTGACAAGGGTATTGACGCTGGAAATATGAATTACATATTGAAAATAGGTATCGCCCTTGCAATTTCATGTGTAATTTCATTGGTTTTCGGTGCATTGTCGGGTAAATTTGCGGCGAGTGCATCGGCAGGTTTTGCGAAGAATTTGAGAAAGGATATGTTCTATAATGTACAGAACTTCTCATTTTCAAATATTGATAAATTCTCTGCATCAAGTATCGTAACAAGACTTACAACTGATATAACGAACGTACAAAATGCTTATCAGATGATAGTCAGAATTGCGGTAAGAGGTCCGATAATGATTATATTCTCGCTTATTATGGCGTTTGGTATAAATCATAAACTTTCACTTGTATTCTTGCTTGCAATTCCTGTTTTGGGCGGCGGATTGTATTTTATAATGACTCACGCACACCCGATATTTGAACGAGTATTCAAGATATACGATAAACTTAACAACGTTGTACAGGAAAATTTGAGAGGTATAAGAGTTGTTAAATCATTTGTAAGAGAAGATTTCGAAGAAAAGAAATTTAAAAACGTTTCTGAAGATATATACGATGACTTTGTAAAAGCCGAAAAACTTTTGGCATTTAACGCACCGCTTATGCAGTTCGCGGCATACGGCTGTATGCTTTTCATATCGTGGTTCGGTGCAAAGCTTATCGTTGCGTCAACTATGACAACAGGTGAGCTTACAAGCCTTATTGCATATACAATGCAAATTCTTATGAACCTTATGATGCTTTCAATGGTGTTCGTAATGATTACAATGGCAAGAGCGTCATCTGAAAGAATCGTCGAAATACTTGACGAAAAGAGCGATCTTACAAATCCTGAAAATCCTGTATATGAAATTAAAAACGGCGATATTTCATTCAGAAATGTAAACTTCGGATATTCAAAGAAAAAGAGAAAACTCTGCCTTAAGAATATAAATCTTGATATTAAATCGGGTGAAACTGTCGGAATTATAGGCGGTACGGGAAGTTCAAAGTCAAGCCTTGTACAGCTTATCCCAAGACTTTACGATACAACCGACGGTGAAGTGATTGTCGGTGACAGAAACGTAAAGGAATATGATATTGAGTCATTGCGTGACGAGGTTGCAATGGTACTTCAGAAAAATGTGTTGTTCTCCGGAACAATCAAAGAAAACTTGCGTTGGGGTAATGACCACGCAACAGATGAAGAAATCGAAAGAGTATGTAAGCTTGCACAAGCCGATGAATTTATTCAGACATTCCCTGATAAGTATGATACTTATATCGAACAGGGCGGTTCAAATGTATCGGGCGGTCAGAAACAAAGACTTTGTATCGCAAGAGCTTTGTTAAAGAAACCGAAAATCCTTATTTTGGACGACAGTACAAGTGCGGTTGATACAAAGACAGATGCAAGTATCAGACGTGCGTTCCGTGAAGAAATACCGAACACGACAAAGATTATTATTGCACAGAGAATTTCATCTGTCGAAGACGCAGATAAGATAATTGTTATGGATAACGGTGAAATAAACGGAATAGGTACTCACGAAGAACTTTTGAAGAACAACGAAATATATAGGGAAGTATATAATTCACAGGTGAAAGGAGGCGGTGACGATGAATAAACACGGTGCACAAAATACCGGTAAGACGATCAAACGTATTCTTTCATATATGAAGAAATACAAATTCAGATTTATCTTTGTATTGATATGTATATTGCTGAGTGCCGTTGCAAACGTTGCCGGCTCAATGTTTATCGGTACGCTTATCGATGACTATATAACACCGCTTTTGGGCAGTACAAACCCTGTATTCACGGGCTTGCTTAAAGCAATCTGCGTAATGGGTATTGTGTATTTAGTGGGAATACTTGCTACATTGTTTTATAACAGAACAATGGTATCAATCGCACAAGGTGTGTTAAAGAAAATTCGTGACGATATGTTTACTCATATGCAGAAATTGCCGATTAAGTATTTCGATACACATACTCACGGCGATATAATGAGTTACTACACAAACGATACAGATACTCTAAGACAGATGATGGCACAGAGTATTCCGCAGATGTTTTCGTCGGCGGTTACAATTATATCGGTAGTCGTTGCGATGTTTATATCGAATGTTTATCTTGCAATATTTGTGTTGGTGTTTGCGACCTGTATGATGTTTGTAATAAAGAAAATTGCAGGAGCGAGCGGAAGATTTTTTGTAAAACAACAGCAGTCCATCGGTAAGGTAAACGGTTATATCGAAGAAATGATTAACGGTCAGAAGGTCGTTAAGGTGTTCTGTCACGAAGAACATTCAAAAGAAGATTTTGATAAGATTAACGAAGAGCTTTGTGAAAACGCAACAGAGGCTAATAAATACGCAAATATCCTAATGCCGATTATGGCTAATTTAGGTAACCTGCAGTATGTGCTTATAGCTATTATCGGCGGTGCACTTGCACTAAACGGTGTTGCGGGACTTACACTTGGCGTTATAGCGTCATTTTTGCAACTTTCAAAATCATTTACAATGCCGATAAACCAAATATCGCAACAGCTTAACTCAATCGTTATGGCACTTGCCGGAGCGGAGAGAATATTTAATCTTATGGATGAAGAAGTTGAACAGGACAACGGCGATGTTACACTTGTCAATGTTAAGTACGACAGAAACGACAATATAGTTGAAACGGAAGAAAAGACATATATGTGGGCTTGGAAAGAAGTTCAAAAGGACGGCAGTGTTAAATACACACGTCTTACGGGTGAAGTTAAATTCTTCGATGTTGATTTCGGATATAATCCCGAAAAGATTGTACTGCATGATATAACATTGTATGCCGACCACGGCGAAAAGGTTGCGTTTGTCGGTGCGACAGGTGCGGGTAAAACTACAATTACCAACCTTATAAATCGTTTCTATGATATTGCCGACGGTACGATAACTTATGACGGAATTAATATTAACTGTATCAAAAAGAAAGATTTAAGACGTTCGCTCGGTATCGTTTTACAGGATACAAACTTGTTTACAGGTACAATTAAGGAAAATATCCGATACGGTAATCTTGACGCAACGGACGAAGAAGTTTATGCGGCGGCAAGACTTGCGAATGCAGACGAATTTATAAATATGTTGCCTGACGGATATGATACAGTTATTTCGGGTGACGGCGGCAGCTTGTCGCAAGGTCAAAGACAGCTTTTGTCAATCGCAAGAGCGGCGGTTGCAGACCCTCCTGTAATGATACTTGACGAAGCAACTTCAAGTATTGATACAAGAACAGAGGCGATAGTTCAAAGAGGTATGGACGCACTTATGACGGGACGTACAGTATTTGTTATCGCACACAGACTTTCAACGGTAAGAAATTCAGATGTAATTATGGTGCTTGAACTCGGAAGAATTATCGAACGCGGTAATCACGAACAGCTTATTGCACAAAAGGGTAAGTATTATCAACTTTACACAGGTGCATTTGAACTTGAATGATTGTTTGAAACGTGAAAAATCCGAACTAATACCCATTTGTTTAATACAAATGGGTATTTTAATATGAAAGTATAATATATTTTGTTGCTTTTTTCTACAATGTACTTGACGATAGAGGCGAATTTTGTTAAAATTATAATAATGGTTAAATAACGAGGAGGATTACATAATGAAAAAGTTAATGCTTGGAAATGAAGCGGTTGCACGCGGTGCTTATGAGGCCGGTGTAAGCGTTGTTTCCTCATATCCCGGCACACCGAGTACCGAGATTACAGAAAATATAGTTAAATATGACGATATATACGTTGAATGGGCGCCGAATGAAAAGGTTGCGGCAGAAGTTGCAATCGGTGCGTCAATCGCCGGTGCAAGAAGTATGTCTTGTATGAAACACGTCGGTCTTAACGTAATGGCTGACCCTGTTTTCACTGCAAGCTATACAGGAGTAAACGGTGGTCTTGTATTGTGCGTTGCCGATGACCAAGGTATGCACTCATCACAGAATGAACAGGATTCACGTCACTATGCAAAGGCATCTAAAATACTTATGTTAGAGCCGTCTGACAGCGGAGAATGTAAGGAGTTCACAAAGACTGCATATGAACTTTCCGAAAAATACGATACACCTGTATTTTTAAGACTTTCAACAAGAGTTTCTCATTCACAGAGTCTTGTTGAGGAAGAAGAAAAGCAGGAAGTTGCATTAAAGGATTACGAGAAAAATCCGCAGAAGTATGTAATGATGCCGGGTAATGCGATAAAGCGTCACGTTGTCGTTGAGGACAGAATAAACGCACTAAAGGAAATGGCTGAAACATCACCTCTTAACAGAGTTGAAGAAAACGGCTCAAAAATCGGTATTATCGCAGGCGGTATCGCATATATGTATGCAAAAGAAGCACTTGGCGATAAGGCTGATTATTTGAAAATCGGTATAGTTTATCCGCTACCTGAAAAGAAGATAAAAGAATTTGCGTCAAAGTATGATAAAGTTTTCGTTATCGAAGAACTTGACCCTGTTATCGAAGATTTCTGTAAGAGCGTTGGAGTTGATGTAATAGGCAAGGACGTATTTACACTTAAAGGCGAATATACACCGTCAATGATTAAGAAAGCTGTTTTGGGTACAGACGCACCTGAATTTGATGTTATAGACGAGCCTACACCTGTTCGTCCTCCTGTAATGTGTGCAGGCTGTCCGCACAGAGGTACATTCTATGTACTAAAGAAACTCGGTCTTGTTGTTTCGGGCGATATAGGCTGTTATACACTTGGTGCAACACCTCCTCTGCAAAGCGTTGACACAACAATTTGTATGGGTGCTTCAATCAGTGCCGCACACGGTATGGCAAAAGCAAGAGGTGCCGAATTTAATAAGAAACTTGTATCAGTAATCGGCGATTCAACATTTATGCACTCGGGTATTACAGGTCTTGTTGACATTGTATACAACAAGGGTAACAATACTGTTATAATTCTTGACAACTCAATCACAGGTATGACAGGTCACCAGGATAACCCTACAACAGGTTACACAATCCGTAAGGAAGAAACAAAGCAAGTTAATTTGATAACACTTTGCAAGTCAATCGGTATTGAACACGTTGTCGTTGCAGACCCGTTTGACGTAAAGAATTTTGAAAAGGTCGTAAAAGAAGAAGTTGAAAGAGAAGAACCTTCGGTTATTATCGCACAAAGACCTTGCGCACTTCTTCCGAATATGCGTAAAAAGTATTCGGGTCACTGTCACATCACAGACAAGTGTAAGAAGTGTAAGATGTGTATGAAACTCGGCTGTCCTGCAATTTCATTAGACGGCGATACTGTTAAGATTGACACAACACAGTGTAACGGCTGCGGACTATGTACAAATGTCTGTCCGTTTGGTGCGATTGAAAAGGAGGAAAAGTAGAATGAACATAATGATAGTCGGTGTCGGCGGACAAGGTACACTTCTTGCAAGCCGTATACTTGGTAAGGTTGCAATTAAAGAGGGTTATGACGTTAAAGTCAGCGAGGTTCACGGTATGAGCCAACGCGGCGGTAGTGTTGTTACATATGTAAAGTACGGTGATAAGGTTTATTCACCTATTATAGACCGCGGTGAGTCGGATTTGATTTTGGCGTTTGAAATGCTTGAGGCTATGCGTGCTTTGCCTTATTTGAAAAAAGGTGGTAAGATGATTGCCAATACTCAAAAAATGAATCCTATGCCTGTAATCACAGGTGCTATGGAATATCCTGAAAATATTGAAGAAAAACTTAGTGCAAAGATTAATTTGCAGGCTGTAGACGCACTTTCTCTTGCGGAAAAGGCAGGTACAATCAAAGCTGTAAACGTAGTTTTAATCGGACTTTTGGCAAAGAGTATGGACGTAGATAAAAATGTTTGGATTGACGTTATAAAGGAAACTGTTCCGGAAAAATTCCTTGATGTCAATATTAAAGCGTTTGAACTTGGATATGAACTTTAAGGAGTAAAAAGTGCAATTATTGATTAAAACTCTACATGATTTATTCACTACCTATATAGGTTGGACAGTCGCAATTATTGTTGTTTGGGCTGTTATAGCGGCAGTGCTTATAAGAAACAAAAAGAAAAAGTAAAGGAGATGTACCCAATGGGAATGTATCAGCCGGAAATTGAAACAATGGACAGAAACGAGCTTGAAAAACTTCAGCTTGAAAGACTTCAAAAACAGGTAAAGAATGTTTATGAAAATGTTCCGATGTACAGAGAAAGAATGGATAAAAAGGGTGTAAAGCCTGAGGATATAAAAGAACTTAAAGATCTTGCAAAGTTGCCTTTTACAACAAAGCAGGACTTGAGAGATTATTATCCGTTTGAGCTTTTTGCGGCAGACAAAAAGGATATTGTAAGAATACACGCATCGTCGGGTACAACAGGCAGACAGATTGTAGCCGGTTATACAAGAAACGACCTTGATATGTGGGCAGACTGTATGGCAAGACAGATTGCGGCGGCAGGCGGCGATGAAAATTCGGTTGTCCAGGTGTCATACGGTTACGGCTTGTTCACAGGCGGTTTGGGTGCACACGGTGGTTCTGAAAGAATCGGTGCTATGACAATCCCTACATCATCGGGTAACACCGAAAGACAAATCAGACTTATGATTGAACTCGGTGCAACTCACCTTTGCTGTACTCCGTCATACGCAATGTATCTTGGTGAAACAATAAACGAAATGGGCGTTAAAGACCAACTTAGTCTAAAAGCAGGTATATTCGGTGCAGAGCCTTGGACGGAAGATATGCGTCATCAGATTGAGCAGTCGCTTGGTATAAAGGCATATGACGTATACGGACTTACCGAAATCACAGGCCCTGGTGTATCTTATGAATGTTCTGCTCAAAATGGTATGCACGTTTGTGAAGATATGTTTATTCCTGAAATTATCGACCCTGATACAGAAGAAGTACTTCCTCCGGGTTCATTCGGTGAACTTGTTTTCACAACAATTACAAAAGAGGGTATGCCGATGATGCGTTACAGAACGCGTGACTTATGCGTACTTGATTATGAAAAATGCGAATGTGGAAGAACACTTGTAAGAATGAAGAAACCTGCAGGAAGAACCGACGATATGCTTATTATAAGAGGTGTAAACGTATTCCCGTCACAGATTGAAGAAGTACTTTTGAAAATCGGCGGCGATATTACTCCTAACTATCAGATTATTGTCGGCAGAGAAAATAACACAGATACTCTTGAAGTACAAGTCGAAATGTCGGAGGGCATGCTTTCTGATGATGTTAAGTCTGTTGCGGCGATTGAAAAGAATATCGTTGCAAAATTACGCAGTACGTTGGGACTTGGCGCAAAGGTAACGCTTGTTGAACCGAAAACCATCACAAGAAGTGAGGGTAAGGCAAAGAGAGTTATAGATAACCGTAAACTTCACGATTAATAGGGAGGTAAAAGCTATGAAACTGATTAAACAAATATCTGTTTTTGTGGAAAATAAATCGGGCAGACTTTCGGATATACTTAATGTAATAGGAAAGAACGGTATTGACATCAGTGCATTGTCGATTGCGGATACTACTGATTTCGGTATTGTGAGAATGATTGTAAACGACCCGGATAAAGCGGCTGAAATTCTAAAGAGCAATAATCTTGTCGTAAAGGTTACGGACGTTATTGCACTTGCGGTTGCTGATAAACCGGGCGGACTTGCAGGTGAAATTGAAAAACTTAAAAATGCAGGTATTTCTATTGAATATATGTATGCATTTATCGGTAAGAGCGATAAGGGCGCACTTGTAATTGTTCGTGTTGAAAATCCCGAAAAGGCACTTGAAGTGCTTAAAGACGAAAATGTAACGGTTGTTTCACCTGAAGAAGTTTACAGAATGTAAAACAACTTTTGCAAAATAACGATATTTTAAGAGCAGTAATCTATGATTACTGCTTTTTTTGTATGTAAAAATGCACAAAAAAAGAATATTAAAATATACAAGCTGTACAGTTGTCACAAGGAAAAGCAATTTTTGCAATATTTAAAACAAGATATGCAATTCTTTAATGTTTAAAATTTGATATAATTAAATCAATCGTTAAAGCATATAAAAGAGGAGGAAATGAGAAATGAAGAAAAAAATAAGTATTTTTTGTTCACTGCTGTTGGCATTACAGATGATGTTGTCATTAGCGGTAGTTCCGGTTTTTGCAGACGAAGAACTAACTTCTGCTGTATACGAAGAACCGGAAAGTCCGGCGGTTACATATAATATGAACGTCGACTGGAAGTTCAAAAAAGCGGCAGACGGAAGTGAATATCCGCTTGCTAAGGCATCGGCAAGCGTCGCAAAAGACGGAAAGAACTTTTACGATGCAGATTATGATGACAGCGATTGGGATACGGTCAGTGTACCGCATCCGATAAACGCGGAAGATTCATTCGACGGTGCTTGTTACGATGCCGGTGAGGCAGGACTTTACAGAGGTTTTATGTTTTACAGAAAGCATATAACAATCCCTGAATCAGATGCAGGAAAGAAACTTTTCCTTGAATTTGAGGCAGTAAGAAACTCTGTTTACCTATATGTAAACGGCGAAATAGTCGGTTACTATGAGGCAGGTATCGCGGCAACAGGCTTTGATATTACAGACTATGTTAAACCGGGTCAAGACAACCTTATAGCAGTTGCGACAGATAACGCGGCTGACAGAGGTCAGTCTGACACAACAAAGGTAACAAAAGAAACAAAACCGGGCAGTGAACCGGGTGCGGCAGACGGTAACGGTTATCAATGGAACACAAAGGACTTCAACGAAGTTCAAGGCGGTATCACAGGTGACGTAATCCTTTACGCAAAGGGTAAGACTTATCAGACTTTGCCGCTATACAATAACCTTAAAACAAAAGGTAACTATATTTATGCGACAGACTTTGATATAAGAGGAAAGTCGGCAACAATCACAGTTGAGGGCGAAGTAAGAAATGAAGATGCAGATAAGGACGTTACGTTGGAAGTAAATGTCGTTGAAATGGTTGACCCTAACAAGGACTCAACAGATGCTGACGCAGATCATACAAAGCAACCTTATTTGAGATATTCATTTAAAAGTGACGCAACATCGGTTAAGACAGCAAAAGATACAGGTGCAGATTCTCACTTTATGACAACAGTACCTGACGACGCTTATGACGATAACCCTGCGGCAACAAGCACAGAAACTGTTGACGTAACAAAAATTGTTGCAAGTGCAAAATGTGAAGATATGAAGTTCTGGAGCCCTGATTCTCCAAACTTATATGACGTATATACAGTCCTAAAGGACAGCGAAGGAAATGTACTTGACGTTCAAAAGACAACAACAGGTTTCCGCAAGGTTGAATATGATATAAACGACGGCGGTCTGAAGATTAACGACCAGCCTGTATGGCTTACAGGTTACGCACAGCGTTCAACAAATGAGTGGGCTGTAATCGGTGTGGCAAACGATTGGTTGCAAGACCTTGATATGCAATGGATCAAGGAATCTAATTCAAACTTTATCCGTTGGATGCACGTTGCGCCGAAGCCGTCACAAATTCGTTCGGGTGATAAGTACGGTGTAGTATCGGCGTGTCCGGCAGGTGATAAAGAGGCTGACGTTGACGGAAGATCATGGGATCAGCGTGTTGAGGCAATGCGTGACGCAATGATTTATTTCAGAAACTCGCCATCGGTAATTTTCTGGGAAGCAGGTAACAACGCAGTTACGGCGGCACACCAACAGGAAATGACAGACCTAAAGAATACTCTTGACCCTAACGGTGAAAGATTCTGCGGTTGCCGTACAATTTCATCAACAGACCAAATTCAAGCGGCTGATTATGTCGGCACAATGCTTAACAGACATGCAAGCAATGCAAAGGCATCAATGGCGGCTATAAAGAAGTACGTTCCTATTATGGAAACAGAATATGCCCGTGAAGAGGCTCCGAGACGTGTATGGGATGACTTTTCACCACCTGACTATGATTACAGAAACAAGTGGCTTGGTTCAGGTGCGTCAAAGACGGACGGTTATGATATACATGACCTTACATCGGAAGATTTTTCATTGGTAGACGCAAGAGCGTACAATGAATTTTATTCAGACCGTGTAGGCGGCTCAACAGGTAATGACTACTATTCGGCAGCGGCTATGATGGTATGGTCAGACTCAAATATGCATAACAGAAACACAGGTACTGAAAACTGCCGTACATCAGGTAAGGTTGACCCTGTAAGAATAAAGAAAGACGTATTCTATACAATGCAGACAATTCAGTCAACGACACCTAAATTGCATATCGTAGGTCACTGGAATTATCCGCAGCTTAGCGACGATACATACAACTATCCGCTAAAGTCGTACAACGGTACATATTGGGAAGAAACAGGCGAATACGGCAAACGTGATCCTAAGAACAAGACAGTTTACGTTATCGGTTCGGCAGGTCTTTCAAAGGTTGAACTTTACGTTAATGATAAGCTAAAGGGTACATCAACAAAGCCTGACAGCACATTTATATATTCATTTTCAGGTATTGATGTAACAGAATCGGGTACAGTTAAGGCTGTTGCATATGACGCAAGAGATGAAGTTGTTGCAGAAGACTATATCTCAACAACAGGCGAGGCAACAACATTGAAGATTACTCCTGTTGCAGGCCCTGACGGACTTATCGCAGACGGCAGTGATATTGCATACTTTGACGTTGCAGTAGTAGATAAAGACGGAAACACTTGTCCGCTTGCATATGACAAGATTAATCTTTCATTAAACGGTGAAGGTGTTCTTCTTGGCGGTTACAACAGCGGTGTAGGCGACAAGATTACAACAAACAACACTGATTACTGCTATGCAGAATGTGGTACAAACAGAATATTTGTTCGTTCAACAAGAAATGCAGGTGCAATTACTCTATCAGCATCTCTTGAAGGTCAAGCGCCTGTAACGGCTACAATCAACTCAACAGATGACCTTGAAATGACAGGCGGTTTGACAACAAAAATGCAACGTTCATTTGCACAAGGCGACGTTGCACAGGTAATTCAACAAACAGTTCCGTCACTAAAGACGCTTGGCAGCAGTGCAACTGCTGATTTCTCAGATGACGGCAATACATACACAATCGACCCTGACGAAGACGTTGATAAGTATGAAATGAAGCTTAACGGCACAGCAATAACAGGATATACAAAATCACCGTACAGACCTGATACAACAACAGGCGTATTGTGTGACGCAATCAAGACTTTGGAGGCTTTAAAGAAAGTCAATCCGAATATTGAATACACAATTCAAACAGAGGGTGACGTTCCGTCATACACAGACGGCAGCTTGCCGATTGTTTCAATCACAGGCGGTTTGAAAGACGGTTACACACAAATTGATATTCAAAACGGTTCAACAACTTTGTTTGTAAACAAGGGTGTTGACAAGAACCTGTTAAATGCTCAGATTGAGTATAAAGACGGTGAACTTGTATCGGATATAGGTGCTGTACTTGGCTACCTTGACGGTGTAAGTTACAATATGAACACAAATACAAAGACTGCTAACGTAATATACAACGCAGAAAATGCTCCAAATGCAGTTCTTGAATATGCTAACGGCACAGCAAGAGTTACGGCTGTAGACGCTATTGAAAATGCAAACTTGATTTTCGCAAGCTATAACGCAGATAAAACTCTAAAGAGCATTGATACAAAGAAAGTTACACTTGATAAGAGCGGTGCGTATAATGATTATCCTGTATCATCAAGCTTTGTAACAACAGACAATATGAAGGTTATGCTATGGAAAAGCGATATGGCTACACCGATTTGCAAACCGGTTGTAATCGGCGAAAGCGAAAAAGCAGACACAACAGCATTGTTCAGCAAAGAAGATGACGGCGATAATGCACTTTTGAGCCTGTCAAGTGTTAAGAATTCAATCGTGGACGGCATTGTGGGATTGTTTGCGGACGATTCAACAGTAGGTACACCTCAAACACTTGATACTTTGGCAGCGTCAACGGATGGTGAATCAAGTACACTTACATCAATCACGGGTGATAAAGTTGTAGCCGCAACAATCGAAAATGGTGCTCCTGACGGAACAAAGTATATCAAGACAGGTTCATACGGCAATAATAAGTACGGTGAATATTGTCTTGAAAGTGAATGTGCATATCCTGCCAATACAAAGGCTGACGTAATGATTTCACTTGACGTAAGATTTGACGCAGACGGCGCAGGATTTACACCGGAAGATAAAGGTGATAAGAAAGTTGCAGGTGCGGTTGTATTCAGAAACGGTACAATTCAAATGCAAAGAGGCGGCAAGGATTATACAGATACAAAGATTGGTGCAGATACAAATACATGGTATCATATCGCACTTGTAGGACGTTACAGTGCGGCTGACGCAAATGTTGATATGTATGTATGGAAGTACAGTTCAGACGGTACAAAGACTTTTGTACAAAAGGTTACGGGTATGCCTCTTAGAAATATGGCAGCATCTAACGGAAACGGTGTGTCACATCTAAACATACTTGCAAATACAAGTGTTGATAATATAGCACTGTACAATCTTGGCGCAGATACAATTTCACTTGACAGCTCAAGCGATACAATTAAAGCCGGTGAAACAATGTTGTTCACTTACGGTGCAACAAGACTTGACCAATACATCACAGCTCCTGCTGTAACATGGGCAGTATATAACGAGGCAAATGACGCAGTTCTGAACGATGAAAACATAACAATTTCAGAAAGCGGATTGCTTACAATCGGTGCAAATGCGTCAAAGCAAAAGATTACAGTTCGTGCAACAGCGGCAAACGGCGTATATGCGTCAAAGACTATTGATGTAGACGCAGTGGACACATCAACAGATACATACGATACACTTACTCTATCAGCTGATAAAGCAACAGTAAGAGTAGGTGAAAATACACAGATTACAGCAGTTGCATCACTTGACGGTGCTACAGTAACACCGGGTGACGGTGACTTGAAGTACATTGTTTGCAACGAGGCAAATCTGAGAGCATTAAACAACAAAAATATCACAATCACAAATGATGGCGTACTAAGCGTTACAGAAGACGCCGTACCTCAAACAATCACAGTAAGAGGTACAAATAAGTCGGGCAGTGTTCAAGGTACTGTTAAAGTACAGATACTTCCTGCAAATATGAACACAGGTAATGAAGATAAGTATACAGATACATACGTTTCATCAAACGCTTGTGAAGAATACGTTTCAGGTGTAACTCTTGAAGAAGGTTCATGGGACGGTTCGGCTTATTACAATGTAACAGCCGCTTATGATTTTGTAGGATTTCCTGCAAATACATCAGCAGACGTTATTTACTCGGCTGATATGAAGTTCGCAAAGGACGGTGCCGGCTGGACAGTATTCAGTAACGATAAGGGTAAGCTTGGCTTACAGCTTTCAAGTTCCGGCACAACATTGAATGCACTTGGTGCAAGTAACAAGACAGTCGGATCAATGACTGTTGATAAGGATTCTTGGTACAATGTACAGGTTATGTGTTCAACGGGTAACGCAAATGCTTATGCAGTAATGACAGTTTATAAGTATGACGAAAACGGTAAGAGAGTAAATCCTCAAACAGGTGCGGAAGGCACGCCGTACATCTTGACTTGTGCGCTTCGTAATCTTGCAGATAGCTCTGCAAATCATATCAACATCAGTGCAGGTACTTGCGTAGATAACGTAATGAGCTTTAACGTAGCTCCTGATAAGCTGACATTGTCAGTTGATGCACAGACAGTTCTTGCAGGCGGCAGCGCACAGGCATCAACAAAGGCGTCAAGAAAGGGTATTGAATTCCCTTATCTAAATTCAAACTTGATTAAGTATGATATTTATGATGCAGAAAACAAATATCCTTTGGGCAGTGACAAGATTACTATTGACGCGTCAGGTAAGATTAGCATTGACGCAATGGCAGACGCTCAAGATGTATATGTAAGAGTGTCATCAACAAGCGGCGGTATGAATGACAGCAAGAAACTTACAATTAAGTCGTCGGATATATTTGAAATCAATAAGTTTGGTTTTGAAGATGAAGATATGACTAAGTTTAAGAGAATTGATGTTACAAAGAACTTTAACTACAGTGATGAAGTTACATTCGTTGCGGCAACATATAATAATCTCGGCGCACTTACATCAATCGCATTAAAGAAAGCATACGGCGATCAACTTACAATCGGTGCAAATAAGGTAACAATGTCTTTGGATTTACCGGATACATTTGATAAGGTAAATGATAAGTTCAACGCATTTGTTCTTACAAAGTTGTCATCAGATGGAGAAACAGCAGTTGATGAAAATATGACAGCGGCTAAGAACGGTACATCGGTAAATGTTGCAAACATTCCTGCATTCGATACAGGTGCAAAAGTTGTTGTTCTGGCACTGAAGAAAGACGCTGACGAAACAGATGTAAAGAGTGAAGATATTCTATACTTTACACAGATTACAGCGGCAGATATTGCCGATAACGCATTGACAATTCCGGCTTATGAGGCAGGAATGCAGATTAAGCTGTCGGGTAACATAAACGGTGTTCACACAGTTGTAAAAACTGTTGCAGAATAATACAACACGACACGAAAAGAGGTACTCCTACGGAGTGCCTTTTTTCTTGATTTATTTAAAAAATTGAGGTATAATAATAATCATAAATTTTAAGGAGAAAATGTATGGCATTATATACTATTGCGGATTTACACCTT
>OGOW01001749.1_pt1 | contig 18992 bp, 21 predicted proteins | sample 1552781 | NCBI WGS metagenome assembly OGOW01 (sample SAMEA2580145, study PRJEB22360) | human gut metagenome | biome: human gut; feature: human-associated habitat; material: faeces | place: Denmark | collected 2008/2010
ATATTTCATAAAAATACCCCCAATACTGGGTGTCCAGTATTGGGGGTACATATCACGCTTAGAAGCTGCTTTTTCTTTTGAAAGTAGATAAATTCCTTCGCATAATTGATTTAGTTTTTCACTTTCAGGGCGAGGAACACGTTCACCGCTTCGATAGCGACTTATGACTGAATTAGAAAGACCGCTTATTTGTGAGAGTTCTTTAGCACTGCAATTTAAAACAGAAAGATATTCGTTTAATTGTTCGGAAAATGTCATGATATCCCCCTTTAAAAATGTTGTTTTTTTCAGTATAGAAAAATTTGCCAGATAAGTCAATGCCAGAAGTGGTAAATTTCTTTCAAACAGATATTTTATATTGTATAATGTTGGTAAGAACACAGAAGCGTTTTTTAATTTGTTCTGAATCGTTGTAAAATAGGAATGGAAGGAGTGTTTTGTATGAAAAGAAAAAGAGTTTTTAGTACATGTGGATGTGTTTTGGCAATGGGTATGGCAATTTCAGCTGTAAGCGCGCAGGCGGCAGTATATTCAAGTATTCAATCGTCAGTTACAAAGCCTCAGACACAGGTAGGTGATGGACTTTTTGATTATTGCTCAGATGAGGTAAAGGAATTTGCAAAGAATTTTAACAAGGATGAAGTGTTCTCTTTAGCATATCGTCAGGATGGTGAGACAAGAATTGATGTTGCTACATTTGATGCCGATGAGATTCAGGCATTTTTTGATGCGATGTCATCAATTAAGGTAAAGAATGTGACAACTGAGCGAAGCAGTGATTGTGACGATATTTTTTATTTCACATTTGCTGATGCAAGCGCATACCGAATTTCCTTTAATGGTCATCATTTAGAGGCAAATGGCCTTTGCTATGAGATTTCCGGTGATGAAGAACTTTGGAAGCTGGCAAATGCACTTTTGAAAAATGGAGATGATGAGAACGATCAGATTGATAATCTGGAAACAAAAAATCAAGATGATACAGATAAATCTGGTGTTATCAATTCTAAAAATGGAAATGAAGGAGTTAAAAATCCTGGAATTGGCGGTATCGTCGGAAACATAGGAAATGATGCAAAAAACAATAATACAAATGGGGATGCAGCAAATTCAGCAGATCCAGATGAAGTAGTGTCGTATACGCTGACTTCTATCGTTGATCAGGAAACAAATGAAACTGTTGCGCGCTGTTATGCACCGTCGGATTATACGATTGAACATCAAATTATGTGGTGGGGAGACGGCAAGTGGCAGAGTCCGGCAAGTCCAGTTCAGGTACAGATTCAGGCATCAGATAGCAATATGATGTATCAGATGGCATATATGTCAGATGTTCAGTATATGTATGATGAGATGTACGCGCAGCAGGGATTATATGAGGAAGGCGCATTATTTTATAACACTTATCCACAGCTGACACCAATGTATGCATCTGGCTATGCAGATTTTATTATAAGCAGTCTTGTGACTGACACCGATATTACAATTGAGGCAGAGGAAGAAGTGACAGCAGAGCAGGAAGATATACTTACAGAATTGGCGCAGCAGTGCTATGATGAACAGCAGACAGCTGTACAGTCAGGAGGACTGGTTGTGATAGATGGAGTGGCATGTACAGCATCAGATCGCACATACTCATTTATACTTGATGGAATCGACTATCGTGCTAAGGTTGTCACAATGACAAAGATTATCCAGTTTAGCATGACACAAGCAGCTGGCTACTCAGATACCTACTATGTATGGAATGCACCATATACCTATATTTATATGACGCCGACAGCAGCCTTTGAGAAAGGACTTGATGATTTTAATTTATTCATGTTAAATACAAAGGTAAGCGATGGCTTTATCATAGCATCCAGCAATTTGAGTACTCAGTTAATTGCGCAGATTTCAAATGGTACACAGAGCACACAAACACCTGGTGATTATTTCAAGAGTGAAATGGAAAAGCAGCCAGATACATATGATACAGAAAGCTTCTGCGATTATATCTTGTCACAGAATGCATATGAGACATCAGATGGCAGCACAATAAAGCTTCCTAATATTTACGATTATGTGTATGAGGGTGATGATGGAAAGATCTATGCTGGAAATACGGCAGATCAGCCGGCAGGCTCAACAAGACTGTATGCAAAATAAGATTTGACAAAACATGTTTCATGATAGGATTTTGTTGAAGAAAAGCAGGATTAAATAAAAATAGGATCAGATAAAAATAAGCAGCACAGAGTGATAAGTTTCTGTGCTGCCGATTTTTTGGGGTAGATAATTTAATATAGATTTGCGGCAATGGAAGCGGCAATAACAGTTAAAAGACCTGTTACAGCGATAGACAAACTGCTGATTGCACCTTCGACTTCACCCATCTCCATGGCCTTGGCTGTTCCTATTGCATGGGCAGAGGAACCCATTCCCACACCCTTTGCGACAGGCTCTGTGATATGAAACAGCTTGCAGATTGGCTCTCCAACGATATTTCCAAATACACCAGTTATGATAATAACAGCAACAGTAATAGTTGTGATGCCTCCAAGCTCAGTTGAAACATCCATACCGATTGCAGTTGTGATGGACTTTGGAAGAAGGGTAACATACTGCTCATGTGTAAGGCCAAATATTAAGGAGAAGGCATAGACACACAGCACACATGAAATGATACCTGAAACAATGCCAGCAACGATTGCCTTCCAGTTGCTTTTAAGCTTTTCAATCTGTTCGTATAGCGGAATCGCGAGACAGACAGTAGCTGGTGTTAATAAGTAGCTTAAATATTTTGCACTGATGTTGTAGCTTTGATAGTCAACATCAAGTGCCACAAGAATTGCAATTACCAGAATAATGCTTATTAAAAGAGGATTTAAAAGCGGAGATTTAAATTTTTTCTTTAAAAGTGAACCTACTTCATAGGCGGCAAGACTTACAGCAACGCCAAAAAATAATGAATTAGTCAGAAAATCAAGCATATTAGATCAAGCCTCCTTTGTTTGACTGGAAGCAGTTTTTCGCTGTGCTTCCTTATGAATCACAAATTGTGTAATCTTTCCGGAAATTATCATAACAACTACGGTTGAAACAAGTGTAATTATGGCAACCGGTACACCAATAGGCGAAAGCTGCGGCCAGGATTCAAGAAGTCCGACACCAGCCGGGATAAACATAACTGGCATGATTTCAATTAAAAGCTTTCCTGTATCTTTCACATGAGCAAGCTTAATAACGCCGCTTAACAGACCGATAAATAGGATTGCAAATCCATATACACTGGCTGGAACTGGCAGCGGCAACACTTCGTGAAGCAATTCTCCAATAAAAGAAATTAGAAGAATCAATAGAAATTGTCTGAGATATTTCATAAAGATCTCCTCCTGAAAACAAAACTTTTTGCATATAAAAGGAATGTTATTCTTTTAACGCACAAGCCCTACTTTAGCACAGAACTATGTTAAAGACAAGTGGAAGAAATAACCGCAATAATGACTAAAAAAGGTGAATTTTATTTATAAGGTGATGATATTGACAACATATATGGGAATATATACAATAGGGAATGTATAAAAATAGGTGAAAAAAAGAAAAAAATTCATCAAAACGCAGTAAAAAAAGGGAAATAAAAAACAAAAAATAAAGGAGAAATTTTTTTATGAAAATATCAACAGAGATTAACTCTACAGCACTGAGATTTGGGGAGGAAAAAGCGGTAGAGCTAGTTGGAAAAGCAGGCTTTGATGCATGGGATTTATCCATGTTTCCAATGTGTGTTCTTGACAAAAATGGAAAGGTTACTCCAGGAAACACTCATCCATTCGCTTCAAAGGATTATTTGAAATTTGTAAGAAGATTAAAGCAGATTGGACTGGACAATGGTATCGTATGCAACCAGTCTCATGCACCATTTCCATCTACAGCAGCAATGCAACCATATCTTATGCGTGCGATTGAATGCACGGCAGAAGCTGGAGGAAAAATTTGTATCATTCATCCTGAGAATGATAAATCAGCAGAAGAGAATGCCGAGATGTATCAGAAACTGCTTCCATTTGCAAAGGAGTGCGGGGTAAAGATTGCTACGGAAAATATGTGGATGTGGGATGAAGAAAAGGATCAATCATCATTTGCTGCATGCGCAACATCTGAAGATTTCCTAAAGCATTTAAATCTTGTAAATGATGACTATTTAGTTGCCTGTCTTGATATTGGTCATGCAGAAATGAGAGGCTCAGGCTCAGGAGCAGCCAATATGATTCGTGCACTCGGTCATCATCTAGAAGCACTTCATATGCATGATAATGACAGACTTCATGATTCTCATCAGCTCCCATTTTCTATGGAAATTGATTTTGATGAAGTCACAGCAGCACTTAGAGAAATAAATTATCAGGGATATATTACCTTAGAAGCAGATTCCTATCTGAAGTCATTTCCAAAAGATGCGGATGAGAAGAAAGTTTTTGAGGGACTTAAAGTTTTAGCCGCAGCTGCAAGAAGACTGGCAGATATGGTAGAAGCAAGTTGATGTATGTTAAGAGGGATGGTTTTTCATCCCTCTTTTTTTAAAAGTTAGTTGCAACTTTAACTTTACAATGTCATATAGATATGATATATTAATCAAAACTACTCTTTGCACTGCAGTATTTTATACAGTACAAACTGAGCAGGCCGGGGATTTCCTGGGGCCGGGTCGTAAATGACAGTGGATCGAAGACATCTGCGGGACAGTATATGTAATTACTGGTTTCGTGGGTGTATTTTTTTATCTTCCACGAAAAAATAAGTGCCATAAAGAGTTATCAATCCATCTTTTATTTAGGAGGTAACTACTATGGAAAAAACAAAAAAACAAAATCCGCAGATGAATCAGAATCAAATTGAAAACACAAATCTGCAGGAAAAACAGTTTGAAAAAGAGGCAATGAAGGTTTCAACTGTCAGCATTGTTGTCAATGTACTGCTTTCTCTTTTCAAACTTCTCGCCGGAGTGATCGCTCATTCTGGTGCAATGATCAGTGATGCAATTCATTCAGCTTCAGATGTATTTAGTACAATTATTGTTATGGTAGGCATTCATTTGGCTGGCAGAAAATCCGACAAGGAGCATCCTTATGGTCACGAGCGAATGGAGTGTGTTGCGGCGATTGTGCTTGCAACAGTTCTTGCCGTAACAGGTCTTGGAATCGGCTGGTCAGCAATTCAGTCTATTGCAAAAGAGAGTACAGGAGTTGTTGTGGTTCCTGGTGTGCTTGCTCTTGTTGCAGCAGTAGTGTCGATTTTAACAAAGGAAGGAATGTACTGGTACACAAGATTCCATGCAAAAAAAATAGATTCCAGCGCCTTAATGGCAGATGCATGGCATCATCGCTCCGATGCACTTTCCTCAGTTGGTGCATTAGTTGGTATCGCAGCTTCCAGAATGGGATATCCGTTAATGGACCCACTCGCCAGCCTTGTTATCTGTGTTTTTATTGAAAAAGCAGCTCTTGATATTTTTAAGGATGCAATTAACAAAATGGTTGATAAGGCATGTGATGAAGATACAGAGCAAGCCATACGTGAATGCGCAGAGAAACAGCCAGGTGTCATTAGAGTAGACATGTTAAAGACACGAGTATTTGGCAATAAAATTTATGTAGATCTTGAAATTGGAGCTGATGGTAATGAGACGCTTCGCGAAGCACATGCAGTCGCAGAGGAAGTCCACAACCGCATTGAGAACGAATTTCCAAAGGTAAAGCACATCATGGTGCATGTCAATCCGGCGTAAACAATGCCAAGCGTTTATCTGAAAGGTGACAAGATTTACTGAGAAAATTGATAAAAATAAAAATGACTCTAGTTGAGATGCTGTTCTCGGCTGGAGTTATTTTTGGTTAAGAATACCATGGACAACATACTTCGAATGAACTATACTGGAAAAAAAGCGCGGCTGCGCAGAAGTGAGGACGACTATGATTCGAGTAACGATATGGAATGAATATTTGCATGAAAAGGAAGAGCCAGTACGCCATATTTATCCAAATGGAATTCACGGTTGCATTAAGGAATTTTTGGAGACAGACGAGGAACTGTCAATTCAGACAGCTACCTTTGAGATGCCGGAGCATGGACTGACAGAGGAAGTTTTGGAACAGACCGATGTACTAATTTTCTGGAGCCATATGCGTCAGGAGCAGTTTTCGGATGAGGTTGCAAAGAGAGTCTGTGATCATGTCCGCAGAGGAATGGGACTGATTGCACTTCATTCGGCACATTTCTCAAAGATTATGAAGGAACTGCTTGGAACAAGCATGACGCTTCGCTGGAAACATGGAGAAAGTGAGCGTGTCTTCTGTACAGCGCCTTACCATCCAATCGCAGAGGGAATACCAGAACGCTTTGATATCCCAAAAGAAGAGATGTATGGAGAGTACTTTGATATTCCAAAACCAGATGATGTGATCTTTACTGGATGGTTTTCATGCGGTGAGGTTTTCAGAAGCGGCTGCACATTCCATAGCGGTTATGGAAAAATCTTTTATTTCCAACCTGGTCATGAAGAATACCCGGTTTATTATATTCCAGAAGTACAAAAGATCATTAAAAATGCAGTGTACTGGTGTAAGCCAAGTGTGAGAAAGACAAGCCCACTAGACTGCGCAGAAGTAAAAGAGGTGACGCTTCCATGAAAATATCTGTATTTTACGAGCATATCGAAAAAGCATGTGAGCAGACAAAAAAGCCACTTGAAGAAGTGCTTGAACACGTAAAGAAAAGCGGTATTGATGGAATAGAGATGGATTACGATATGCTGTCATCTGAAGATGATGAACAGTCAATTTTAACGTCTTTAAAGAAAGCTAGGCTTGTCATAAGCAGCATATACGGCTTTTGTCATTTGGACAGTGATCCAGAAGAACAAAAATGTCTTGATGTAATTGATCAGGCCGCAAAAAATGGCTGCAGTCGTGTGCTTCTTGTGCCAGGATTTTTCAGTGAGGCAGATGCAAAGATATTTGGAGAGTCTGCAGATGATTGGGAAAAAACAGTGGCATTTATGCAGTCAAATCAGGTAGTGCAAAATATTATGGCAGGTCTTCGTAGAGCAGTTGCCCATGCAAAAGAAAAGAATGTCATTGTGACACTTGAGGATTTTGACAGCACATTGTCACCATGTTCTAGAATCAATGCGTTAAAATGGTTTATGGAACAGGTGCCGGGGCTTTGTTGGACGCTGGATGCTGGGAATTTTGCTTATAGTAGTGAGAACATATTAGATGCATATGAGGTGCTTCGTACATATACTGCTCATGTCCACTGCAAGGATAGGGGAACAGAAAATCCAACATCAAATGGAATCACAGGCACATATAATAAAGGTCTTCGCCCGGTCAGCGCTGGAGATGGCTATATTCCACTTGATTCGATTCTTTCCTATTTAAAGAGAGATGGTTATGAAGGATGGCTTGCAGTAGAGCAGTTTGGTCTGGAAAATCAGTATGATGGAATTGTAAGATCGGCGGAGTATTTGATGAAAGGCGAGTTCAATACATGGAGGTAAATTATATTATGAAACTTGAAAATTTTGTAGGAATGATGACAGGACATTTTGATAATAAGGATCAATTTAATAAGATGCAGGCAGAAGGGAAAATATATCCATATGCGGAACATGTAAATACAATCTGTAATGACAAAATAAATAACCTTCCTGAAGATTTCAAAGGAAAATTTGTTGTTGAAGAGAGTTATTATGAAATTAATGGGAAACGTCATGCATCTCCACATCTTTTCCTTATCACGGAAATAGAACAGGGAATTTTACTTTCTTCTTATGAAATTCCCAAAGGAGAAGATAAAAATACATTTTCATATGATTCTATGAAGAATGTTGATTACTCTAAACTAGAAAAATCTGAAAAATTTACTCCAGCACTTTATCATGAAAAGGACGGAATCTGGGAAGGTGGCAGCACAAGCCAGTTCTCTCCGGTAATGACATTCAAACTTGGGGAGCGGAGTGTCATTGGCTGATATTTGCACGACCTTTTGGGGAAGTGGTATTATCAACATTGATGGAGTTAAATGGGACATGGTGCTGATTTTTGCAATCAGTGTGGTACTGCTTAGGAAAACAAAATGGAATCCTGTTTTTGTGATGATATTGGCTGGGGGATTAAAAGTATTAGTAGCACTTATATAAGAAAAATATAGGGAGGATGATATGCCGACAATCAGCGTACTGATAAAACCTGCATCAGGGATGTGCAACATGCAATGTGATTACTGTTTCTATTGTGATGAAATGAAAAAAAGGTCACAGGATTCGTATGGGTTTATGTCAGAACAAACACTAAAAAATGTTATTAGAAAGACTATGATTCATGCTGAAGGGTTAATAAGCTATGTATATCAAGGTGGTGAGCCTACTTTGCGTGGACTTACTTTTTTTGAAAAAGCTGTGGAATACCAGAGGCATTATAACAAGCATGGAATACGGGTGAATAATGCTTTGCAGACGAATGGATATCTGCTAGATGATGCATGGTGTAAATTTTTCAAAGAAAATCAATTTTTAATTGGGCTATCAATAGATGGTACAAAACAGCTTCATGATATGTACCGTCATGACAAAAATGGAAATCCTACATTTGATCGGATTAAGTCTGCGGCAGATCTTATGGATCAATATGGAGTGGATTACAATATTCTGACGGTAGTAACACAGAATGCTGCTTATCATGCGACGGAAATATATAATTATTATAAGAGGCAGGGGTGGAAATATCAACAGTATATTGCATGTTTGGATCCGTTGGGGGAAATTAGGGGGAAAAGTTCATTTGCCTTAAAACCTGAACAATATGGACGGTTTTTAGTAGAGTTATTTAACTTATGGTACGAGGATTGGAAAAATGGAGAACATCCTTATATAAGACAATTTGAAAACTATATAGGAATTCTGCTTGGATATCAGCCGGAATCCTGCGAACAACGAGGAATCTGTGGTATACAGAATGTGGTGGAAGCCGATGGTAGTGTGTATCCGTGCGATTTTTATATGTTAGATGAATACAGACTAGGCAATTTTAATAGTGACCGTTTGGTAGAGATTGATGAAAAGCGAAAATCAATTGCATTTTTGGAGCAGTCGCAAAAGTCTGCAAAAGACTGCATAGAATGTAAGTTCCATACACTATGCAGAGGGGGCTGTCGAAGAAATAGGGAATTTGATGTTGCTAAAGGAGAATATGCAAATTATTATTGCGAAAGCTATCGTTTCTTTTTTGAACAATGCTTAGAGAAAATGATTCATATTGTTGAGACAATAAAAAGGTAGAAGGTAGAACTTATGAGAGGGGGAAACATTTTCAATCCATCCACCCAATTACACAAAATCACAATTGTCTCGTAATTTATATTGCTATATGTACGCCACTTAACATTATACATTTTTCATGCGCTCCCTGAGTTGCTTTCTGGCTTCGGATACACTGAGGGTAGGAGCACCGTCTATGCGTTCCTGCTCGGCTTGTAAGACATTTGCATGTAGCTGCAGTGTCTGTTCCCTTTTTTCAAAGGCATCAATACTCATCAAGACAAGATCTCCTTCTCCCATCTTTGACACTTTATAGAGCCAAAGATGGGATTGTAGCATAGTAAAGCGACAGTGAAAATCGCAAAGCCGTGCCATGCGAGGACAGTTTAGTGCTAATGTTGTGTCACAAAAGACTATTGATTTTCCGGAGTATTTTTGCAACAATACATAGGTAATATTATGTTACGGTTTATGAAAAGGAAAAATATATGATTTTCATCATAATCCAACAATAAAAGCTGAATAGTTTGCGCTCGAAGCAAGTCCTGAAGTTGTGTTTTTTCCATTACTATAATCATATTCATGCCTTCCCCTATCAAAATCCGATTTGTTAACGCCTTATAATTATAATACAAGAGATATAAGGTTTTTGTAACGATATGAGCTAAAGATAGAGTAAACTAGATTTAGGTATTATATGAGGTAAAACTGATGTATAATATTTATAGATTACAACAATGTTAAGGAGGGAACGAATGAATTTAGAAATATATCAACAATTGTGTGCTGAATCAAAAATTCTCTGGACACAGCATTGTTTACAGCGAATGCAGGAAAGAGATATCAGTCGTGCCGACGTAAAAAATGGAATTGCAACCGGCGAAATCATAGAGGATTATCCAGATACAAAGAAATTTGAAGATGATTTAAAGACACGAAGAAAGAGGTGATGGATATGTGTATGTATTGCAAAAATAGTACAACCGTAAATAGTACAACAACACACGTCGTAAATTATAAAAATTGCATTATTGTAATTAAGAATGTTCCATGCCTTGAATGTGAGCAGTGTGGAGAAAAATATTATACGGATGAAGTTGCTGAGCGACTTGAAACGATTGTAAATATGGCAAAGAAATTGATGCAGGAAATTGCAGTTATTGACTATCCACAGGTAGCATAATCTTCTATATCGGGAGAGGGTGCCGAGGCCCCTCTCTTTTCTTCTTTTTATCTTTTCTCTGTACTATTCAATCCATCGCATTTGGAGACTTTCTCCGAAAAAGTTCCGGAATAGACGTTCTAAAGTAATAATCTGCCAACCTTTGCCCAAAAAATCAGGACTCTTTACCCCATTATAAATCACAGTTCCATATTTTATTTCTTCAAGATCATAACAAACAAATTCATTTTCTGCCAGTGATGATTTTTTTAACAGATGGGATATCATGTATTCGACCAGACCTTCGTATCCGGTATAATCAGCTTTATACCATATACCTTCGTTTTCCCATTTTAACTGATTTCCTTTTGAAGACTGGCGGTCATTTGTCCGGATATTCTGTTCAAATTTCATTGAATTGGTATTTTTAGCATGATAAGATAAAGTCAGAAAGATAGTTTATAATGGTCGAAAAAACATGGCACAAAGAAAAGGAACTGCGACAGGCGGCAGGGGACGGTTATTTATAGTAAAATTAAACCATTGCCAGAACATGAAATAGCATGATAAACAGAGAAAATTATCAGGGAGAATGAGTACATGAAAGCAGCAATTATTTATGCATCGGTTCACCATGAAAATACCAAAAAGGTGGTGGAAGCAATCGCCGGTGAAAACGCGGTAGATCTGATCGATGCTACGAAGGAAAAAGAAAGAGATTTGTCAGGATATGACCTGATCGGCTTTGCCTCCGGGGTATATTATGGGAAATTTCATCAGACAGTACTCAATTTTGCTTCTGTCAATTTACCGGCAAATAAAAATGTATTTCTGCTCTGCACCTGCGGTGGCAGTGCGGCATTCCAGTCAATAGAAGAAGTTGTAAAAAGCAAGCAGGGGAAGGTTGTCGGGAAATTTTCCTGTAAGGGGTACGATACCTTCGGACCATTCAAGCTGATTGGAGGGATTGCAAAAGGACACCCCGATGATAAAGATCTGGCAGATGCGGTAACATTTTATAAAGGAATCATTCAGAAGTAGCAACTTGAGGTGATAAGCTATGAAGTATGAGGTTGGGATACAGTATTCTTCCTAGAGAGTACCCGATTTGTGAGAAAGGCAACCGTAACCAAGAAAAGTGGAGAGTTCTATACGCTACGGTTTGAGGACGGTGGTGGCATCAGGTTGCGGGAAAACAGGTTGTATGCGACGCAGGAAGCGGCGGAAGGTAATATCCCACAAAGAGAATCCGAAAAGCAGGAGAAAGGAAACAGATCTCCTTATAGCTGGTTGCACTGATGAGAGAAGGTAAATTATGGCAGTTTGGAGACTTCAGTTAATTACCGCCGGTTCAAGTATTGCAGCTTATTGCATTCAAAATCATGTAGCTGCAATGGGGTGGAGTTTGGCAGATATTGCACCGACAGTAAGACAAACGATTAAGGAATTTGAGGAATATCGTAAATATGCAGATGATGCGTATGATGAAAAATACGACAGCGTCAAAAGACTTTATTATGATGTAAAACCCGGAGATATTATCTGGATGCGCTCAAGATCTGAAGGAAAATATTATTTTGCAAGGGTGAAACCGGAGAGCAAATGGGTGTTCAATGAAAATGCAGTATCTATTGATGCGGCAAATCAGCTTACGGACATTGACTGGTATCCGGCATCGGATAAAGCCGACGAAGAATCGGTTCCGGGAGCGGTGGCAACAGCATTTATCATGGGACAGACCCTGCAAAAGATAAAGAAACCGGGAGTTGAGGCATATAGCCAGATGCTTTATAACCGGCTCCATGATCCTAAAAAAGATTCTTACAGTTACCCGGATCCGGATCTGTCCTTATGTGAGTCGCATTTCTATTCGCTGCTCCAACCGGAGGATGTAGAAGATCTGCTGGCACTCTGGCTGTTTGATACGAAGGGATATGTGTGTATTCCATCTACAAACAAAATTGCAACCCCAAAGTATGAGTGTGTGCTAGTTGATCCGGCGGATACCAATAGAAAACATATTTATATTCAGGTTAAGAAGGGAAACGTGCCACTGGATGCGGCTGATTATGCAGAGCTTCATGGAGAAGTATACTTGCTTACGACAGAAGGAAAGGTTTCTAACACAGGAATATATAATAATATCTATATGGTAAACCCGACGGAGATTTATCAATTTGCAACAAATCCTGATAAGGCACATATCATACCGGAGAACGTTCTATACTGGGTAAAGTTTTTAACAGATGTGGAAAACGAGAGAATGAAGAGTGATACTTGCAAAGGCATTATGCTTGACACCAATCGTTCCTATTCGGATACCAACGAATATGAGATGCTGTCACAAAGCAAGATATCTGCTTATGGAGATGCCAACCGTTACATAGATAGTTTTAAGAAGGGTGATTATGCGCTTTTTTATTCCAAGGGTAGAGGAATCATTGCGATAGGCAGAATTACATCGGATAAGGTGTGTACTGCAGAAAATGAGAAGTACCATGAAGTAAATCTGATTCTTCCAAAGAAATTTTCCGGGAACGTGGAAGAACTGCCGTCGCTCACTCCGACAGAGATTAGAGCAGCACTGAACCGGAATTTCTACTGGGCATCTACGATAAAGACGCCTTTCTTGGATAATAACCAAGTGAACATCCTGATTTCTGAACTTGCGAAAAAGTATGAAGAAACAACACGATTATAATGAATATGACATCTTTACAACTCTTTACAAGGATTGGCAGCACTGATATATGGTGAACAAGGAGTGAGTTTGTAAAATAAGAATTGCAAAAGTGAGAAGAGGATACCACAAATCATTGTTTTTCCACCCGGCTGCGGATCTCTTCCGGGTAGGATGTTGCATTTGCAAGTAATTCAGTCACGTCTTTTTTGGTAAAGTGGATAACACCGCCAACGATCACAACTTTCATCTTGCACTCTCCATCATTGCAACGATCTCCGACTTAGACCGATAGCCGACCGATTTGGCAACGGCCTTTCCATCCTTGAACACAACTAGCATCGGGATACTGGACACCTGAAAACGCATTGCCAGCTCCATCTGCTCGTCCACATTGACCTTGCCCACCTTGAGAATGTCACTTTTTTCTTCAGCAAGTTCATGCAGTATGGGAGAGAGCATTTTGCATGGCCCACACCAGTCCGCATAGAAATCCAGTAAAACGGGCTTATCGGAATGCAGTACCTCATCTTCAAAATTCGCAGCAGTAATTTTCAGTTCAGCCATAAGAATGACTCCTTTCTTTTGTCTTTTTTGATTGTGGCTTTATCATACCGCAGGACAAATCATTTTTCTGTGACGAGGTCACATTGATAAAAAAATCCGGTGCTCAAAAAAGCACCGGATTTTTGAAAGATGAATCACGCTTTCCACAGATTTTAATAGTTTTCCGCGTGAATTTCAAAGTAACTCTGGGGATGGTTGCAGGCAGGGCAGATCTCGGGTGCCTTCTCACCGATTACGATATGACCGCAGTTGCGGCACTCCCATACCTTGACCTCGCTCTTAGCAAAGACCTCTGCCGTCTCCACATTGTGCAGCAGGGCACGGTAGCGCTCCTCATGGTGCTTTTCGATGGCAGCGACCAGACGGAAGCGTGCGGCAAGCTCGTGGAAGCCCTCTTCGTCGGCGGTTTTGGCGAAGCCGTCGTACATATCCGTCCATTCGTAGTTCTCACCCTCAGCGGCGGAGAGAAGATTTTCAGAGGTATCGCCAATGCCGTTCAGTTCTTTGAACCACAGCTTGGCGTGTTCCTTTTCATTATCAGCGGTTTTGAGGAACAGCGCCGCGATCTGCTCGTAGCCTTCCTTCTTGGCCTTGGATGCAAAATAGGTATACTTGTTGCGTGCCTCGGATTCACCGGCAAAGGCAGCCATCAGGTTTTTTTCGGTTTGAGTTCCTGCGTATTTCGTTTCTTTCATGGTTGATGCTCCTTTCAGCTTTTCTGTTCATATTATAACACGGACTCGTGGTAAAAAACATATTTTCATTTTAAGTGATTCAATCCATCTGTATCCCGCAGCGTGATCGCCCCTCGTCTGATGCACAGTCATAATACCAGTCTAAACGTTCGTGTAACTTTTTGATTTTCTTATTGAACTATGATATGATTTTATATAGAGCATTCGAGGAGGTAATATGTTAAACAGAGAAATACGATCAGACAGGAAAAACAAAAATATAATAGGTATGATACAAAGCTGTCTTATATTGATCCTGGTGCTTCTTATTATTATGATAATGGTACAGATTACCAGGTTACAAGGGACTGCGCGTGTGATCAATTATGCAGGTCTGGTGCGTGGAGCCACGCAGCGCATGGTGAAATTAGAAATTACGGGAAGCCGGAGCGATGAATTGATAAAATATCTGGATGATATTCTGAGCGGATTAAGATATCAGGATGGACATTATGATCTGGTAAAGCTCCACGATAAAGAATATCAGGATAAATTGCAGGCTCAGAGTGATTATTGGGAGAAATTAAAAAAAGAAATCGAGGCAGTAAGAAGCGGTGGCTATGAAAATACAGATATTGTTAATATGAGCGAAATTTATTTTCATATGGCAGATGAAACGGTATTTGCTGCGGAAAATTATTCAGAAAAAATTGCAGTAAAGATCCGTACGATAGAACTGTTGTCAGCGCTTAATATGTTGTGTCTAGTGATTCTGGTTATTATGCAGACGCTGGCAGCTATGAAAATGGCAATGAAAAATAAGCTGTTAGAACAGAGGGCATATACGGATGCCCATACCGGATTACCTAATAAATCTGCCTGTGAGGCTCTGCTTAGAGATCAGAATATGATCATTGAGCCTACAGCCTGCATCATGTTTGACTTGAATAATCTGAAGACAGTAAACGATACCATGGGACATTCGGCAGGAGACCGGTTGATCATGAATTTCGCCCGGCTTTTACGCAGCGTGATTCCGGACAAGGATTTTGTGGGAAGATATGGCAGAGATGAATTCATGGCTGTGATTTACCATACAGGTAAAACGGAGATTGGGGAACTGTTACAAAGCTTAAGCAGAGAAAAAGACAGATTAAATAGTAATGAAGATCAAATCCCGATCGACTATGCATGCGGATGGGCACACTCAACGGATGAAGGAACCTGCACACTGCAGATGTTATTGGATAAGGCAGATTCCTATATGTATGAAAATAAACAACTATGTAAGAAGTGTAATTTATGTTCACGTCAAGGAACTCAATTGTCAAATGACTTCAGGACCTTCTTCATGGGTGTCGAACCATGAAGTTTAGGCCTTGTTGTATTATTGATGTGATTTACCATACTTCAAAAAAGTGGCTATTCCGGAGGTTTGACACCGTTATTGGATAGAGAAGGGAAGCCTGTTATTTCGCCAATTATGAACAGTTAATTTAGTTTGCAAAAGCCATACCTATGAAAATTAAAACTGAGGAAACCATAAAACTTATCAAATATGTTACCGGCTCCGTAGCGGCCGTACTGCTTGCAGCAGCCCTGCAACTTCAGTTTGCGTATGCCGCAGGAATTATCACTCTCCTGACGATCCAGGATACGAAGAAAGAAACTGTGCGGATAACAGCGAAGCGCATGATCATATTTGTGATCATGACGATCTTGTCAGCGGTGATCTTTCCACTTGCCGGATATCACGTGTGGGCGTTCGGTATTGTACTGATCCCATATCTGTTTAGCTGCATGGCATTAGACATGAAGGAAGCGATTGCTCCCATTGCAGTGCTTTGTACACATTATGTTTCAGCAAAGAGCTGCAGTTCGTCCATGATCCTGAACGAATTTCTGATCCTTGTGATCGGAGCGGGGATAGGGACACTGTGGAATCTCTATATGCCGGACGGCAGAAGACAACTGTTGGATTATCAGAAAACAGTGGATGACAAAATCGTGTACATCTTACGCAGAATGGCGATCTATATAGAACTGGAGGACAAGACGGATTATACAGGAAGCTGTTTTGATGAATTGGATGCAATGCTCGTGAATCTGAAAAAAGAGGCATTACGATATATGAATAATCATCTGATCACAGAGGATGATTACTATTATGAATATATGCAGATGCGGGCAAGACAGTGCGTGATACTGAAAAGAATATATGCAGACATCATCCGTCTGACCACTACACCGGAGCAGGGAAAAGCGCTGGCAGATTTTATACGTCAGACTGCAGATGAGTTCGCAGAACAAAATAACGTGGAAACCCTGCTGTCGGAGTTAGAGAGACTGCACCACTATTATGAACAGCAGCAGCTCCCGGTCACGCGACAGGAATTTGAAAACCGGTCCATGCTGTATCATATTCTGGAAGACATGAAAGCGTTTCTTGACATCAAAAAAGACTTTATCACAGCAAGATAATGCGAGACTTTGACCAGAGAACATAACAATATAAAAAACGAGATCAGGAGGCTATCAGAAATGACGGAAAGAGAAAAAATGTTAAGCGGAGAGTTGTATGATTCATCGGATAACGAATTGGAACAATTACGTTTGCATGCACGTAAATTAGCAAGAAGATATAATTTAACAGATGAAGATCAGCAAGAAGTGCAGGCACAGATATTGCGGGAATTATTGCCGGCAACAGAGGAACTTCCGTATTTGCAGGCCCCGGTCTATTTTGATTATGGATGTCACACTTCCTTCGGAAAATGTAGTTTTGCTAATTTTAATTTCACATGCTTAGACGTATGTAAAATACATATAGGGGATAATGTGATGATCGGTCCCAATGTTACATTGGCAACTCCTATGCATCCATTATTGCCTGAAGAACGTAATGCCAGGAAAAGAGAAGATGGTAGCTTTTATAATCTTGAATATGCGAAGCCGATCACTATAAAGGATAATTGCTGGCTGGCATCCAATGTGGTTGTTTGTGGTGGTGTTACCATAGGGGAGGGATGTGTAATAGGAGCAGGAAGTGTTGTGACCAGAGATATTCCTCCGTATAGTCTGGCAGCCGGCAACCCATGCCGTGTTATTCGCAAAATAACCGAAAAAGATCATATGTAAGATAGAATTGGTCAATTTTCACCAGTTTATTGCAATAGAATCACTAATATTTAGCAAAAAAAATTCATATTTTTTAATAGATTTTTCCAATCAACTGTGCTATAATACGAACGTTTAAGCACATAGAAGTTGAATTGAAAATTTACAAAAGCTGAAAGGAAGGGAAAACTATCATGGAAAAGATCAAAAAGCGTATAGCGAATTTAAAGGTTGCAGGAAAATTAAAAGTATATCGAATGACAGTGCTTGTTATGACGTTATTTTTAGTGTTGGTGGCACTGATCTCGACATTAGTGATCCGTTCAAATATAGAGAAGATCACGGAGGTCTGGTCTCCGGCATTGGAAGATCTGCAGGAGTTGGAAACAATGACTGCAAAATATAGAATCAAACAGTATCAGCATCTGGTAGAATCAGATGATGCTGTTATGACCTCCTGCGAAGAAGAAATTCAGAAGTTGGAGAGTCAGATCCAGGAGACCGATGCGAACCTGGAGGCAATCATGTCTGCAGACAGTGATGCTCAAGAAGGACAGGACGATTACGATGTAGCAAACGCTGCATGGGAAGAATACAGGGCTGCTTCGGATGAAATCCTGAAGTTGAGCCGTGAGGGTAAACAGCAGGAAGCAGCGAAACTGATGACCGGAGAGGTGTATGAAGAGTATACGGCATTTACTGAGAAATTAACTACATTACGTAATGAGTTCCAGGTAGAATTAGACCGGGCAAAGACCATGGCTAATGTATGCACTGTAATCATATTTATTGTGATCGTGGCAGCAGGTCTTGCGATTGGTGTAGTGACAACACTGATCGGAAAGATCATTACCAATTCCATTACAGAGCCGGTAGAACAGATAGAGGCAGCAGTTGCCAGCCTGCGCAAGGGCGAACTGTCCAACGTAGAAATGCTTACCTATGAGTCTGAGGATGAGCTGGGTGGTACCATCAGGAATCTAAAAGAAGCCATGGGTATTCTGGCAGATTATGTCAGCGAGATCTCTGTGGAGGTAAAGGCAATCGCACAGGGTGACTTGACCAGAAATGGTGATGACATTACGGATTTCCTGGGCGATTTCTCAGAATTGAAGACATCACTGCTGTATATTCTGAAGCGCTTTAACAGTACCCTGACCGAGATCAGCAATCTGGCAGAACAGGTATCATCGAATGCATCAGAGGTGGAAAATGCATCAAAATCCCTGGCGGATGGTGCAACAGAGCAGGCAGGAGTCATCGAGGAATTGAATGCCACCATTGACACTGTCGTGGATCTGGCTGCAGATACAGCGAAGGAAACGCAGAGCGCATCTGCACGTGTAAAAGCCTCTGCAAATAAAGCAAACGAAGAAAAAGAAAAAATGAATGAGCTGCTCACGGAAATGGAGCACATTACAGAAATCTCCAAGGAGATCGGTAATATTATCACAGATATCGAGGATATTGCATCCCAGACCAACCTGTTATCCC
>OGOW01001754.1_pt1 | contig 18980 bp, 10 predicted proteins | sample 1552781 | NCBI WGS metagenome assembly OGOW01 (sample SAMEA2580145, study PRJEB22360) | human gut metagenome | biome: human gut; feature: human-associated habitat; material: faeces | place: Denmark | collected 2008/2010
CCTGACCTACCGCATGAAGGAAGAGGAAGTGGCACAGTGCCGTCCCTTCTTTGACGAGCAGCCCCGCGAATGGGTGAACATGGGCGTGCAGGCAGATAATCTGGCGGGGGAGTATTTCATCACCACCGGTTCCGGCAAGTTTTTCCGCAACGTAGAACCGGACCCTGTTCACAGCATCGGTATTGTGGAGATCAACGACAAGGGCGACAGTTGGCGCATCGTCTGGGGCCTGGAGGACGGCGCAAAGCCCACCAGTGAGTTCCCCAGCCACTTTATGAATCACAGCGTCCGCAAGGCCGCCACCAATGGCGCAAACCGCGTTATCTACCACTGCCACGCCACCAACGTGATTGCCCTGACCTACATCCTACCCCTGACCGACCGGGATTTCACCCGTGCCCTGTGGCAGAGCGCCACCGAGTGCCCGGTGGTGTTCCCGGAGGGCGTGGGCGTCTGCCCGTGGATGGTGCCCGGCGGTGCAGACATTGCCATGGCCACCAGTGAGCTGATGAAAACCTATCAGGCTGCCATCTGGGCACAGCACGGTCTGTTTGCCTCCGGCCCGGACTTTGACATCACCTTTGGTCTGGCCCACACCATTGAAAAGAGCGCAGAAATCTACGTCAAGGTGCTCTCCATGGGCGGCGGCATCATCCGGCAGACCATCACCGACGACGACCTCCGTGCTATTGCCCACGACTTTGGCGTGACCCTGAACGAAAAGTTCCTCAACTAAGCCATCTTTCTCCATTCTTTTTCATCATAGCAGAACAGGCATCCTGTCCGATACCGCCAAACGGTATCGCAGGATGCCTGTTCTGCTTTATGTTTCCCGGAATTCCATGGGCGTTTTTCCGGTGACCTGCTGAAAGACTGCGCTGAAATAATTGCGGGTGGCAAAGCCAAGCTGCTCGGAAATTTCCCGGACGCTGAACGGTGTACTTTTCAGCAGAACTTTCGCACGTTCGACCTTTGCAAACTTTACATAGTTCGTGACACTCAGACCCGTTTCTTCCTTGAATTTGTGGGTGAGGTAATATTCTGTGTAGCCCACCAGGGCGGCAAGATCTTCCGCTACGATCTTTTTGTCCAGATTCATCTCGATATAATCCACACACTTCTGGATCTGTCTACTGAGGTTCGGGTTTGTCCGGTGTTTGTGGACACGTCGGATGAAATCATCGTACATCATCATTGCAAGGGGGCTCAGCTCATCCAGCGATTTTGCCGATTCTGCCGCCTGAATGTAGCTGTCCCCCAGCGAGTACGCCTCCTCCGGGGAAAGACCACCCTCAATGGCAGCACGGCACACCAGCGAGGTGAACACGATGATGGAGGTCTTACTCTGACGCAGAACATCGCTGCTCTGCACCGGCACACCTGCACTTATGCTCATACTGTTGGAAAGCGCCTGCTTGTAATTCATATCTCCGGTGCGGACCATTTGCAGCATTCCCTGCTCCGCCATCCAGATCTTATGCCGGTCGTGGGGGATGGCAGAGCTTTTCAGCCGCTCCTCCTGCGCTGTGCTGCTGTTGACACAGCTCAGTTCCAGCCGCTGTCCGGTCAGGCAGTAGTGCATCATCAGCAGGTAGCGGTTCATAATGGTGTTTTGCAGGGTGGGGACTTTTTCAAGGGCTTTGTAAAGCTGGATCGTCCATGCCACACTGATCTCCAGCTTGCTGTAATATTTCAGTCCGTCCTCGATCCCGCGCAGCGTCACATCCTGATAGAACACCGGCCCGATGACCCAGACGCGCTTCAGTTTTCCCTCTTCCTTTTCAAAGGCTGCTCCCCACAAAAGACCCAAAGCCGTCCCCAAGGTAACGGGCACATCATCCCGGTTCCCATGCTCCAGCATCCGCTGTTTGCAGCCGAACAGCTCAAATGCGCTGGCAAGAAAGGCCTCGTCCGGACAGTTGCTCCGTAGTAGCTTTCCCTGTGCATCATAGCACCATGTATAAACATTGCCGCCGCACTGGACAAGTTCGGAAAGCAGCATCATATTCTGGAGAACATCCATGTGTAACCCCTCCGGCTCATTGATAAAAACAGTATATCATACTTCCGCCGTTTTTTCCATCGAGGCCCGGAGCCAGTGCAGCAGGATGCCCGCAGAGATAGCCGCAGCACCAACGTCTGCTATCAGGTGCGCCGCCGCAATGCCCTGCACGCCGCAAAGCGCATTCATCAGGTACAGCAGCGGGATCAGCAGCAGCCCCTGCCGCAAAAGAGAGAGCACCACCGCACCGCTTGCCCTGCCCACAGATTGCAGCAGATTGGTTGCCAGATAGGTCAGACCGATCACCGGGCTGCCCAGAACGAGATAAGTCACCAGCTGCGTTCCCAGACGGAAAGCGCCTTCTTCCTTGATGAACATCCTGATCAGCGCATTGCGTCCGGCAAAGCTGGCAGCTCCGGCAAGGACGCCAAAAACAACGGTCAGCAGGATCAGGTCCTTCAAAAGCTGTTTCAGGCGTTTTGAGTCGCCTGCGCCGTAGCTGTACGCCAGAAGCGGCTGGCAGCCCATACAGATCGCCATGGCGATCATGCTGATGACCATGGTCGTCTTGCCCGCCGCCGCCATGGCTGCGACCGCCGCTGTGCCGTGGGTCACCAGCAGCCGGTTGCTGAAGGAGGACGCAAACCCGGCCAGCAGGCTGCTGATGCCGTTGGGCAGACCGATGGCCAGCAGCTCGCCCAGCATCTGCGGCTTTTTCAGAGCCGGGCGGAAGTCAACGGTCAGCACCGTGCCGTGCTTAACGATGTAGCGCAGGTAGCAGGCAGTCGCCACAAGGTTGCCCAGCACACTGGCGGCAGCCGCACCGCTGACACCGAAGTTCAGCACCAGAATGAACAGCGGGTCAAAAATGCAGTTGACCAGCGTGCCCAGAAGATTACCGATCATGCCCTCTTTTACTGCGCCCTCTGCACGCACCAGCATCGCCATGCTGTTGGACAGGATGAAACACGGTGCACCCAGTGCCAGAACCTGAAGATACCGCTCCGCATAGGGAAAAATTTCTGCATTGGAGCCCAGCATCCCCAAAAGCGGCACTCTGCCCACCAGCAGACCGATGCTGACCAGAACGCCCAGAAAAAAGCTGGTCCAGAAGCAGAGCGAGGAGCAGATCTTGCCCTGCTCGATCTCACCCGCGCCAAAGCAGCGCGCGATGATGGCACTGCTGCCTGCGCCAAGCATCGTGGCCACCGCCGCAAGAATCGAGAACACCGGCCCGACGACGGAGACTGCCGCCACCTGTGCGGTGTCGCCCAGACAGCCCACAAAAAACATATCTGCCATGTTGTACAGCACCATGACAAGGATAATGATGATGGAGGGCACTGCCATGGAAAAAATGGACTTCCAGACAGAGCCGGTACGGAAAAGTGCTTCGTTCTTCATGATCTCCTCCAAAAATCAACCGCACGCAGGCAGAACGAAAGCCCCGGTCATGGGGCTTTCAGAGCGGCATCTATCACAGGTTATCCAGCGCATCCAGCAGTGCCTTCAGCGCTGCTTCCGGCAGCCCCAGCATGGGGCCGATCTTGCCAAAGGTCATGCCGTAGGCGGCTTTTGCCTGCTGATTCTCGGCAAAGCCGGGCAGATACTGCTCCACGATAGCCTTTGCAGCCTCGTTTTCCATCAGGGCTGCAATGGTGCTCTGGCTGTTCAGCTTGCCGCCGGTCAAAATTTCCGGGTGCTTCCAGCTGCTGATGCTCTGGTGCCCGGCAGACAGTGCGCCGTCCACCGGGATGGCTGCGCCGGTGATGTACCGTGCCAGACCGCTGGCAAGGAAGAGTGCCAGTGCGGCGCACTCCTCCGGGTCGCCCATCCGCTTTGCCGGGCAGTCGGATGCGAAAAAGTCCATGGCCGCAGCCGGTGCATCTCCGAAAATGCTGGTCTTGGTGTAACCGGGGCAGATGGCGTTGACGGTGATGCCGTATTCCGCATAATCCAGTGCCGCTGCACGGGTCATGCCCACCACGCCGAACTTGGTGGCGCTGTACAATGCCTGTCCGCGCTGGGGCACAAGCCCTGCCACCGATGCCACATTGATGAGGAAGCCGCCCTCGCTGTGGCTTTTCAGGATAGCCTCTGCACCGTACTTCATCCCGGCAAAGACGCCCTCGCTGTTCAGGGAGAAGATCTTCTCGTAATCCTCTACCTCATACTCATGCAGCGGTGTGCCGCCCATGCCGATGCCTGCGTTGCTGACAACGCCATCCAGCTTACCGTAGTGTGCCACCGTCTTGTCCACCAGTTCCTTGATGGCAGAAGCCTTGCTGCAATCGGTCTGGAGAAAAATGGCATCGCCGCCCTTGGCGCAGATGCCGTCTGCCACAGCCTGCCCCTGCTGGGCACTGCGGGCTGCACAGACTACCTTCATGCCGTTTTCGCCGAAGCACTCGGCAATGGCGCGGCCGATGCCGCGGCTTGCGCCGGTGACGATAGCAACTTTATCTCTGACACTGTTGAAATTCATCATTTTCATAAAGCATCCTCCATTTTTTATTTTTCGTATTCACGAACTAGATTTGCAACTCTTAGTTGCTTATCCATCTCTATGGTGTTATAATAGCACTATGCCGCAGGGGCTGCAATCAGCAGTTTCCGGCGTGTCCGGTGTTTAAGCAACGGATCACGTTCCAAGCGTTGGTTAAGCATCCTTTACGAAATACATTGACGGAGGAATTGTATGGATATCCGGGTCAAAAAAACGAAGCGTGCCATTCAGAAAACGTTTATCGACTTGCTGCGGGAGAAGCCCATTGAAAAGATCACGGTCAAGGAAATTGCCGAACGCGCCGAGATCAACAAAACGACCTTTTATTCCCACTATGAAACGCTGGATGCACTCACCGCCGAAATGGAGCGGCAGACAGTCCAGCTCGTCTGCGACAATATGCGCGGCGCACAGCAGCTGCTGGATGAACCGGAGGCCTTTGTGCAGGAAATGTTTGCTGCTCTCCAGCAGGCAACGGATTACCTCGGTGTGGTTCCGGTATCCGCGATGAACCGCTTTACGCAGCATTTGCGGGATGCCATTCTGGAAAAAATCAAAGGTGACAATATCGAGCCGTCCCAATATGAAAATGTCGGTGCCATCCTGATTTTTGTAATGAACGGTCTTTCCGGGCTTTTGAACACCGACGCCAAACTGGCGCAAAAGCACATCAACGTAATTGCCGCCGTGGTTGCAAATGGTGTCCATGGTCTGCATCTTTCCCACTGAACCAAAACAGGCTGCGAGAAGCATCTTCCGCAGCCTGTTTTTTGCTATTGCAGCTTATTTTTCTGCGTAACTGCCCAGCACCCCAAGGCTAGGCTTTGCGGTCCGCTCCATGGTTTCACGGTTCACGGCGATCAGGCCGAACTGCATGGCGTAGCCCTTCTGCCACTCAAAGTTGTCCATCAGGCTCCAGTAGAAGTAGCCCTTCACCGGGATGCCGTCGGCGATGCAGTGCTGCACGCCGTCCAGTGCCTGCCGGATAAACGCCACACGACGGGCATCCTCGGCGGTGGCAATGCCGTTTTCGGTGACGATGAGATCGCCCTTGAATGCTTCTGCCACTTTACGGATGACGTGCTCCAGTGCCTGCGGGTAGACCTCGTAATCCATCTGGGTCAGCTCTGCGCCCTCCGGTGCCGGCAGCTGCCCCTGCGGGCCGTAAAGAGTGCGGGTGTAGTTCTGTACACCTAAGAAGTCATCCTCTTTGATGTAGGGCAGGTAATGGGTGAACTCCTCCTGCCATGCGGCCTCGGCAAAGGCTTCGCCGCCGGGCTGTGCCTGCAAGTCGTGGAGCGAAAGGGTCAAGCCCACCTTGACTTCCGGGCAGATGGCCTTGATGGCATCCCGTGCGGCGGCATGGGCGCGCAGCACCAGCAGGTCACCCTCCGGGGTGCGCTCGCTGACAAAGATCTGGGGCTGGGGTGTGCCGAACACCTGTGCGTTTTCCATGGCGGCAAACTTCATGTTTTCCATCATCTTCTGGAAGTTCATGCCCACCTGCACCGTGCCCTCCGCAGACTTTCCGGCTGCTGCGGCATTTTTCGCAGCCTGTTCTGCCATCAGGCGGAACCGCTTGGAGATGGCGGCCAGCTGCAGGCCCATATTGGCTTCGTTGATGGTGCAGACATAGCGCAGCTCGCTGCCCAGCTGCTCCATCACATAGGTCACATATTTTTTGAAGTCCTCGACCGTGGATTCTGCTTCCCAGCCGCCCTTGCAGATGAGCCATTTCGGGCTGGTAAAGTGCAGCAGGGTGGCGATGGGCTCTACGCCCTGCGCCTTGCAGCAGGCGATGACCTTGCGGTAATGTTCGATGGCTTCCGGATCAAATTTGCCTTCCTCCGGCTCCACCCGTGCCCACTCGATGGAAAAGCGGTAGGCGTTCAGCCCGGCATCGGCCAGGAGTTTGATGTCCTCTTCGTACCGATGATAATGGTCGCAGGCAATGCCGCTGGGCTCTGTAAAGCTGGAATGGGGCAGCTGCTCCTGTGCCCAGTAGTCGCTGTTGGTGTTGTTGCCCTCTACCTGATGGGCTGCTGTTGCAGCACCGATGAAAAAACCTTTTTCAAATTTCTGCATGATGGTTCTCCTTTTATTCAGATTATTCAGAAGCCGAGTTTTCTCTTGTGCCTATTGTAACAGGTCTGCGCGGAGCAAAAAGGATAATTTTTCACGTTATTGGTAAATTTTTCGTTGAGCGGTCAGAACTGCGCGAATTTTTATCCTCAATCCCAGTTTTTTGTCCGACAGTACCTGTTGCATTCTGTTATTCTGGTGTCAGGAAAAGCGGAACCCGTTTCACATAAAAAGGAGGAAAATCATTATGTTCCAAAAGAAACCCAGCGCCAGTGAGGTAGACGGCGTTCAGTATCGCCGCGCCAAAACATGGCAGATCATCTGCTACGCCTGCAACGCCTTTGTGGGCATGAGCGTCTACTCCCTGATCGGTATGGCAAGTTATTCTGCCAGCATTGGCTACGGCATCACCACTGCAACCGTTGGCATCATCCTGATGCTGGCCCGCATTCTGGACGGCTTCACCGACCCGATGCTGGCGTTCGTCTATGACCGCGTCAACACCCGTTTCGGCAAGCTGCGCGTTCTGCTGATCAGCGGCTACCTGATTGAAGCGGTGGGCCTGCTGTGCATGTTCAACCTGTGCTCCAGCAAGGGCCTCGGCCTGCCGGTGTTCGCCCTGACCTACATTATTTACATCATCGGCTACACCGTCACCAACATGACCGCCCAGACCCTGCCCGCCATCATGACCAACGATCCCCGGCAGCGTCCCACCATCGGGGTCTGGTCCACTGCCCTGAACTACGCCGTGCCCATGGGCATGAGCATGCTGATCTACACCGTCATCCTGCCCAAGTGCGGCGGCACCTTCAATCAGGACTTTCTCAGCATGGTCTGCACCATCGTCCTGATCATTGCCGGCATCGGCACCCTGATCGTCTGCGCCGGTATCTCTGCCTACGATAAGCCCGAAAGCTTTGAGGGCACCAACAAAAAGCACGAGCCGCTGAAGATCGCGGATGTCCTTGAAGTGCTCAAGCACAACAAGCCCCTGCAGTGCTACATCGCCTCCAACGCTTCCGACAAGCTGGCACAGCAGGTAGGCAGCCAGGCCATCATCAACACCATGCTGAATGGTATCCTGATCGGCAACATGGGTCTTGCCACCACCCTTGGCGTGATCAGCATGGTGCCTTCCATCTTCTTTGCCGCCTTCGGCGCAAAGTATGTGGGCAAAAAGGGCAGCAAGAAGGGCATCGTGACCTGGACCTGCATCAGCATGGCCATCACCGCTGTGCTGATCCTGTTCTTCATCTTCACGGATACCCGTCAGATTGGCGTGATGGGCAGCTGGAACATGATCGTTTACGTCCTGCTGACCCTGCTGCAGAACGGTTCCAACATGTGCATCACCACCTCCAACACTTCTTACATGGCTGACACCATCGACTACGAGCTGGACCGCAGCGGCCGTTACATCCCGGCAGTCGTCTCCGGTACTTACAGCCTCATCGACAAGCTCATCACCTCGGTGGCTGCTGTCGTCGCCACCGGTGCCGTGGCTATTTTGGGCTACACCACCACCATGCCCCAGCCCACGGATGCCTACACCTCCGGCATCTTCTGGATGACCCTTGCCATCAAATACGGTCTGCCGATGCTGGGCTGGCTCATCACCCTGCTTGCCATGGTCGGCTGCCCCCTGACCAAGGAGGAAATGGTCAACGTCCAGAAGCGCATCGCGGACAAAAAAGAAGCCCTTCGCCATGAAGTAATTGCAGAAAACATGCAGTAATAACCTGCAAAGACCGAAAGGGCTCATACGCTCTTTCGGTTTTTGCCGATTTGATCCATCTTTTACAAAGGAGTTTTTACCATGAGCAAAACCATCCTGCTGAATCATAGCAACTGGCATTTTACCAAGGAGAACACCGGCATCCCCACCGCCATTATGGGTGAGGCCATTACCCTGCCCCACACATGGAACGCCGTGGACGGTCAGGACGGCGGCAACGATTACTACCGCGGCACCTGCTGGTATACGCTGGCTCTGGCAAAGCCCACCATCCCGGCAGGCGGCAAGGCTGTTTTGCAGTTGGACGGTGCCGCTATGACCGCTGTAGTCTACCTGAACGGCGAAAAGCTGGCCGAGCACAAGGGCGGCTATTCTACCTTTCGGGTTGACCTGACCGAACATCTCAAAGAGGAAAATCTGCTGGCGATCAGCGTGGACAACAGCGACAACGACACCGTGTACCCCCAGAAGGCAGACTTCACCTTCTACGGCGGCATTTACCGCGATGTAACTCTGCACATCGTTCCGGCAGAGCATTTCGCTTTGCCCGCAAACGGCGCACCGGCTCTGAAGGTGACCCCCATCGTCACCGACCTTGCCGCTAAGACCGTCGAAGTCACTGTGGAAGCCGCCGTGGTGGGTGCACAGAGCGTTACCTTTGCGCTGGAAGGCCAGAGCATCACCGCTCCGGCGGAAAACGGCACTGCAAAGGCTGTTTTCACCCTGGACAATGCCCGCCTGTGGGATGGCGTGGACGATCCCTTCCTTTACACCGTCTCTGCCAAGCTGGACAACGGTGAAGAGACTTCTGCCCGCTTCGGCTGCCGGAAGTTTGAGTTTGACCCCCAGAAGGGCTTCATCCTGAACGGCCGCAGCTATCCGCTGCGCGGTGTTTCCCGCCATCAGGACCGCAAGGGGGCCGGCATTGCCCTGACAAACGAAATGATGGAGGAGGACATTTCCATCATTCTGGAAATGGGTGCCAACACCATCCGGCTGGCGCACTACCAGCACGCACAGTATTTCTACGACCTGTGCGATGAAAAGGGCCTTGTCATCTGGGCAGAGATTCCCTACATCACCATGCACATGACCAACGGCCGTGCCAACACCCTGACCCAGATGGAAGAGCTGATCGTCCAGAACTACAACCACCCCTGCATTGCCGTTTGGGGCCTGTCCAACGAGATTACCGCCGCATCCGCTGTCAATGAAGATCTGCTGGAAAACCACCGTCTGCTGAACGAGCTGGCCCACAAGCTGGACCCCACCCGGAAGACCACCATGGCAAATGTGTTCATGCTGGAGACCACCAGCCCCATTCTGGAGATCCCGGACGTGAACAGCTACAACCTCTATTTTGGCTGGTATCTGGGCGAACTGGAGCAGAACGACGAGTTCTTTGACAAATACCACGCCGATTACCCCGACCGCTGCATCGGCTTTTCGGAGTATGGCGCAGATGCTAACCCCCAGTATCAGAGCAGCCACCCGGAAAAGGGCGACTACACCGAGAGTTACCAGTGCATTTACCATGAGCATATCGCAAAGATGATTGCCGACCGTCCTTGGCTGTGGGCGACCCATGTGTGGAATATGTTTGATTTTGCCGCCGATGGCCGCGATGAGGGCGGCAAGCACGGCGAGAACCAGAAGGGACTTGTCACCTTTGACCGCAAGCTGAAAAAAGACCCCTTCTATCTCTACAAGGCCTATTGGAGCAAGGAGCCGTTCGTGCACCTGTGCGGCAGCCGCTATGTGGACCGCGCCGAGGATGTGACCGAGATTAAGGTCTACTCCAATCTGCCGGAGGTCTCGCTGTACAAGGACGGTCAGCTGGTGGAGACCAAGCAGGGCGACAAGGTGTTCACCTTCCAGCTGCCCATCACCGGCAAGCACAGCATTGAGGCACGCTCCGGCGAGCACAGCAGCGTGATCCTGGTGAACAAGGTGGACGCCCCCAACCCGGATTACGCCATGGACAACCGCAAGAACGTGACCAACTGGTTTGACGGCGAGCTGGACGAAAGCTGCTGGTCGGTGAAGGACAACATGGCTGCCGCCATGGCAGACCCGAAAGCTGGTCCTATCCTGAAGCAGATTTCTGATAAAGCCGCCGCCGCCCGCGGAGATGTTGCCGCTGCCGTGAAAGACAACCCGGCTCTGGTGGCCATGATGGAGCGTGCCATGCAGCGGATGACCATTGAATCCATGCTGATGCAGGCGGGTGCTTCGGAGGAGGACATCAAGCAACTGAACCGTGTATTGCAGGGCATTTCTAAGGAGTGATCTTTGATGAAAACAACCTATTGTAATCCTCTTGATCTGGGCTACCGTTACCAGCACATGAAGGAAGGCCCGCGCACAGCGGGTTTCCGGGAGGGCGCAGACCCGACACTGGTCTATTTCAAGGGCAAATATTATCTGTTCGTTTCCATGTCGGCAGGTTTCTGGTATTCGGACGACCTGCTGAACTGGGACTTCCATGCAGACCCCGGCCTGCTGATCTATGACTACGCACCGGATGTGCGGCAGGTGGGCAATTACCTCTACTTCTGCGCCAGCCGCAAGGGGCGCAACTGCCCCATTTTGCGCACCGCTGACCCCCTGACTGAGCCGTTTACCGAAGTGTCTGCCCCCTTTGCCTTCTGGGACCCGGATCTGTTCTGCGATGACGATGGCCGGGTGTACTTCTACTGGGGCTGCTCCAACATCTCCCCCATCTACGGGGTGGAGCTGAACCCGGACACCATGACCCCCATCGGTGAAAAGCAGGAGCTGATCTTCGGCAATGAAACCGTACTGGGCTACGAGCGCCCCGGCAACAACGGCATCGTGGACCGGGAAGCCAGCGTGCTGTACCAGTCCATGAAGCAGTTCTATGACCCCAAGACCGGCAAGCTGAATCTGCCGCCGCAGATGGCAAACATCCCCGGCCTGAGTGCCGAAAGCCTGACTGCCATGTTCAACGCCATCGGCAAGCCCTACATTGAGGGTGCGTTCATGACAAAGCACGGCGACACCTACTATCTGCAGTACGCCTGCCCCGGCACCCAATACAACACTTACGCCGATGGTGTATACACCTCCCATTCTCCGCTGGGCCCCTTTGTGCGGCAGGCATCCAACCCGTTCTCTGCAAAGCCCGGCGGATTCATCACTGGCGCAGGCCACGGCAGTACCATTGCCGACCGCTATGGCAACTGGTGGCACGCCTCCACCATGCGTATTTCCGTCAACTATGACTTTGAGCGCCGGGTGGGGCTGTTCCCTGCCGGGTTCGACAAGGACGGCGTGCTTTACTGCAACCAGAACTTTGCCGATTACCCCCACCGCATCCCGGCAGACCGCTTTGATGCCGCCAGCCAGCAGCCGGAATGGATGCTGCTGAGCTACAAAAAGCCGGTCACGGCTTCCAGCACCGCAGAAAACAGCAGTCCGGAGCTGGCAGTCAACGAGGACTGCCGCAGCTGGTGGAGTGCCGCCGGTGCAGAGCCGGGCGAATGGCTGTGTGTGGACCTGGGCAAAGAAATGGACGTCCGTGCCATTCAGGTGAACATGGCAGACGAAAAGCTGGTGGTGGACTTTCCTACCGACAGCTACGGCGATGACCGCAAGACCCGCCACATCGAGACCCGGCCCCAGATCTCCCACTACACGGTGGAGACCAGTGTGAACGGAGCGAGCTGGACGCTGCGCGAAAATGTTGCCCGCGAGTGCTCCAACGGCTACTACGAATATGCAGACGGCATCCGCGCCCGGTACGTCCGGGTGACCGGCGGCGAGCTGCCCTATGGACAGGCGCTGCGCATCAGCGGCCTGCGGGTGTTCGGCAACGGCGAGGGCCCGAAGCCCGCACAGGCCGAAGCCGCCGGGGCTCGCGTGGATGCACTGGATGCAAAGATCACTTGGCAGCACATCGAAAATGCACAGGGCTGCAATGTCCGCTACGGCGTTGCGCCCGACAAGCTCTATCTGAGCTGGCTGGTGTATGATGCAGACGAAGTGACCCTTTCCACCCTGACCGCCGGGCAGGAATACTACGTCTGCGTGGACAGCTTTAACGAAAACGGCATCATGCCGGGTAAGCCTTTCAAACTGGAGGGGTAAACCATGCCCATCAAAGCCGTGCAGCAATTTATGCTGGGCACTGTACTGAGCAACGAGCAGCAGGCCAAAGAGACCCTTGCTGCCATGAAAGCCGCCGGGTACGACGGCATTGAACTGTGTGGATTTATGATCCACCCCATTGGCTTTGTGGTAAAGCTGCTGACCAAGGCCGCCGGTATGCCGGTGGGCAAGGGCGGTAATCTGGACTGGCACAAGCTGGTGCAGGAGGCAGACCTTCAGGTGGTCAGCCTGCACACCGACCTTGGCTCTCTGGAGCGGGATGCTCACGCTGTGGCCGAGGAAGCAAAGAGCTTCGGCACACAGTATGTGGTCATCACCGGGATGTACCGCTTTGATTACGGCGATGAAGCCGCCATGCACGAACTTGCACAGCGGCTGAACAAAGCCGGGGAAGCTCTGGCAGCCGAGGGCATCCATCTGCTCTACCACAACCACAACTGCGAGCTGCGGCATGTGAACGCAGAAAAGCGCTCCTACGATATTTTAATCGAGGAAACGAATCCCGAATTTGTCAACTTTGAGTTTGACAGCTACTGGTTCACCGAGGGCGGTGCAAACGCCTTGGCATGGATGCAGCGGCTCGGCTCCCGCATGAAGTTATGGCACATCAACGACCGGGGTGCCCGCATCACCGGCAGCGCCATCACGCCCATCCTGAAAACCGACAGCATGGAGCTGGGCACCGGCAATATGGACCTTGACAGCCTGATGGCACAGGCCCTTGCCATGGATGTGGATGCTGTCATTCTGGAAAGCCACCGCAACTGGGTGGACAACTCCCCCGTCAAGAGCTTCCAGCTCAGTGCAAAATACCTTGCGCAAAAATTCTGATCTGCCATTTTCTCATCATTTTCTTCTTCATTACCCTCATAAAAGCAACGCCCCGCACCGGTTTCTCCTTCCGGTGCGGGGCGTTGTGTTTTGCGGGGAATCTTTTTGCATTACAGGGTGTGGGTGCCCGGCTGGAGTGTCAGGTTCCGGCCATCCGGCAGAATCACTTGTGCTTCCAGATTGCAGGGCACGGTAATCGTATACTGTACGGTGTCCCCCTCATACTGCCAGCCGCTTTCTATGCGCCCCACCGGGGAATCGTACACCGCTTTTGCCCAGCCCAGAGCCGGGTTCGGGGTGGGGGCGATGGTCAGGGTCTCCCCTGCCAGATGGACGCCGCACACGCCGCCGAACAGCCAGCCGCAGATGGCGCCGTAGGAATAATGGTTCAGGGATTCGCTGGGGTGGCCGTTTGCATCAATGCCCGTCCATGTTTCCCATACGGTGGTAGCGCCCTGTTTGACCTCATAGAGCCAGCTGGGTGCGGTGTCCTGTAACAGCAGCTTGTAAGCGGTGTCGGCATAGCCGTACCTTGCCAGCACCTCGCAGAGGAAGGGCGTAGAAAGGAAGCCGGTGTTCAGGTGGTAGCCGTTTTCCGCCACCATCCGGTTCAGGGTATCCGCAGCAGTTTGGCTCTCCTCCTCGCCCAGCAGCGCAAAGGCAATGGCGCGGACGTATTCACACTGGCGGTCAGAAGTAATTTTCCCGTTATCCGTAAAGGCGGCGCGGTATGCCTTGACCGCCTTTTCTGCGGTGTCGCGGTACTGCGCTGCGTCCTCTGCCTTGCCCAGCGCCTGCGCAATTTCTGCCAGAAGCCGCCCGGAATAAGCCAGATACGCCGTACCCACGCTCTTGCGCGGGTTCATCATGGCCTGCATGGGGGTAATGCCCGGCTCGCACCACTCGCCGTAGTCCAAGCCGTTCAGCACCGTGTACTTGGCGTATGCCCCGGTCTGCTGCTCCTGGGTGGTCTGCTGGGCACGACCCAGCAGAAACGCATACCACTTTTGCATCATCTCGTAGTTATCTGCAAGGATTTTGCGGTCGCCAGTGCGCTTATAAAGGGCGTAGGGCACCAGAATGGCAGCATCGCCCCAGCCCGCCGACATACAGAGCATGGGGGTCATGTAGCCGGGGCGGCTGGTGGGCGGCGCAATGTTCGCCATGCGTCCATCCGGGTACTGGTTCAGGCGGCATTCTGCCAGCCATTTTTCCACCACCGGGTAGCAATCCATCAAAGTCAGACCGGTCTCGATGAACACGCCCATATCGCCGGTCCAACCGGCGCGCTCGCGGGTGGGGCAGTCGGTGGGGATATCGCAGAAGTTGCCTTTCTGGCTCCACACACTGTTTTGCACCAGCTGGTTCACATCGGCATTGCCGCACGAAAAGCTGCCGGTGACCGGCATTTCCGAATAGACGGCGTGGGCGGTAAACTCCGCCTCGGTCAGGTCGATGTCCGTTTCCACCTTTGCGTACCGGAAGCCCATGATGGTAAAGCTGGGCTTGTAGTGGTTCTCGCCCTCTTTGCAGACGAGTTCCAGCAGCTGCGCCGTGCCGCCCTCCTTGTGGCGGTTCCGGTCCTGAAAGTTCTCCTGCGTAAAGTTGCCGTTCTCGTCCAGTGCTTCGCCGCACAGCAGCTTGATTTTCTGCCCGGCGTGGGCGGTCAGCTTCATCTCCACGTAGCCAGCCATGTTCTGCCCAAAGTCCAGCACGGTCTCGCCGCCAGGGGTGCGCAGCAGCCTGCCCGCAAAGGCTTCCTGCTCCCGGATGGGCACGGTGTTCATGCCGGTGATGGGCAGGGTGTTCGGCTCGGTCTTTACGCCATGCCAACCGGAAAGTTCCCCTTCCAGCCGGGCATCGTACACCTCGCCCTGCTGCAGATCGTTCTGGCAGATGGGACCCTGCTGGGTGGCCTCCATACTGCTGTCCGAAACACAGACCGCCTTGCCGTCCACTTCCAGCTGGAACAGGACAGCCAGTTCGCTGCCGAACAGGTCACGGTCACCATCCACACCGGAGGTGCTGCGGTACCAGCCGTCGCCCAATGCGATAAGCAGTTCATTTTCACCGTCACGGACAAGCGCGGTCACATCGTAGGTCTGTGCCCCAAGGTGCTTATCCGCAGTAAAGCTGCCGGGGGCAAGCACCATGTCGCCGACCCGCTTGCCGTTCAGCCATGCCGCATACAGCCCCCTGGCAGTAATGTACAGCCGCTTGCCTTCTCCCGCCGGGGCGGTGAACGTTTTGCGCAGATAGCTTGCCGGGCGGTGGGGCTGATAAGGCTGCGCCTGCCCCTTGCCGGAGGCTTCCAGCGCCGCCTGCTTCTGCTCCCAGTTGGGCTTTGCAAAGGCGTTGATGGCATCGATGCAGTCGATGTCCGGCTCTTCTGTTTCCGGGCAGACCCACACGCCCTGCCAATCCGACTGCGCAAGACCCGTTTCAAACTCAGCTTCGCTCCATGCGCCGGGCTGATCGTTTTCATCCCACAGGCGGATGCGCCACTGTCCCTGCGTCTTGGGCGGTACAGCGGCGGGCGTTTCGGTGTGCATCCCACTGCCCAAAACCTTTCCGCTCGTCCACAGCGTTCCGGCTCCGGCGGTCACTTCAATTTCGTAGGCAGTCTGGCGCACACCTCCGGCGCACTGCCACGACAAAAACAGCGTCCCGGCATCCATGCCGAGCGGCGCAGAAAGATGGTTCGTTTTCAGATTTGTTGCTTGCATCATCTACATCTCCTTTTTCCGGTTGATCTCTGCTCTTATTATAAAGGGAATCCCACGGAGTATGGGTGCAAAAATTTGTGTTGTCGGTCAAAAAGTCGTGTCATTTATTATAATCCAAAAATTTCATCTTACTTCACGACTTTTCATCCGTACTGTCTCCGGTTTTCCTGTTATACTTTGGGCAAGAAAATCAGAGGGCTGCGGACTGCCCTCAAACGAAAGGAAGGCATTACAGAATGGACATTGAAAAGATCCTCCAGCAGATGACACTGGAGGAAAAAGCAGACTTCTGCTCCGGTTCGGATTTCTGGCATACACAGCCGGTGGAGCGGCTCGGTGTGCCTGCCGTGATGATGAGCGACGGCCCCAGCGGTCTGCGCAAACAGGACGAGCAGGGCGACCATCTGGGCATCAACGAAAGCATCCCTGCGGTCTGTTTCCCGTCCAGTGCGGCGGTGGCTTCCAGCTTTGACACCGCTCTGGCAGAAAAGCTGGGCGAAACGCTGGGCAACGAGTGCCGCGCCGAGAATCTGGCCCTGCTGCTTGGCCCCGGTCTGAACATCAAGCGCAGCCCGCTGTGCGGACGTAACTTTGAGTATTTCAGCGAAGACCCCTATCTCAGCGGTGAGATGGGCGCGGCACTGGTCAAGGGCATCCAGAGCAATGGTGTGGGCAGCTGCATCAAGCATTTTGCCGCCAACAATCAGGAGACCGACCGGATGGTCAGCGACAGCGTGATGGACGAGCGCACCCTGCACGAGATCTATCTTCCCGCCTTTGAAACGGTGGTCAAAAAGGCAAAGCCGCTGGGCGTGATGGCCGCCTACAACAAGCTCAACGGCACCCACTGCTCGGAGAACAAGGAACTGCTGACCGACATCCTGCGCAAACGCTGGGGCTATGAGGGCATGGTGGTGACCGACTGGGGCGCAGTAAAAGACCGCGCCAAGGGCATCGCCGCCGGACAGGATCTGGAAATGCCCGGCGGAAGCGGCCGCGGCACAAACTCGATCCTTTCTGCCATCAAGGCAGGAACGCTCTCGGAGGAGGAGTTGAACGCTGCCGTCCGCAACCTGCTGCGGTTCGTGGATTCTGTGACCAAAACTGAAAACGCGAGCGCCGTATTTGACCGGGACGCAGACTACCGGATGGCAGTTTCTGTTGCAGAGAACTCTGCGGTTCTGCTGAAGAACGAAAAGGGCGTACTTCCTCTGGCAAAGGGCTGCAAGGCGGTGTTCCTTGGCGAATTTGCGCAGCACCCCCGGTATCAGGGCGGCGGCAGCAGCCATGTCAACAGTGCGAAGGTCAGCTGTGCGCTGGAGCACGCTCCCGGTGTAGCCTATGCACAGGGCTACCGCACCGATGAGGATACCGTTGATCCTGCGCTGGAACAGGCCGCCGTGGCTGCTGCTGCAGACGCAGAGGTCGCCGTGATCTTTGCCGGACTCCCGGAGCGGTACGAGAGCGAAGGCTACGACCGCACCACCCTTGCCATGCCGGAAAATCAGAATCATCTGATCGCCGCAGTCGCTGCGGTACAGCCGAATACCGTGGTCGTCCTGCACAACGGCTCTGCCATCGAAATGCCGTGGGTCAACGATGTCCCGGCTGTTCTGGAACTGTACCTTGCCGGTGACGGTGCCGGAGAAGCCGCCGTGAATCTGTTGTACGGCGCTGTCAACCCCAGCGGCAAGCTGGCAGAGACCTTCCCCCGGAGGCTGAGCGACACCCCGGCTTATCTTTCCTTCCCCGGCGAGCGGGAGACCAGCGTTTACTCTGAGGGCGTATTTGTCGGCTACCGCTACTACGACACCACGGAAGCAGATGTTCTGTTCCCCTTCGGTCATGGCCTTTCCTACACGACCTTTGAATACAGCGTACTCCGGCTGAGCCGCAGCACCGTCCGTGAGGGTGAAGAAGTGCAGGTCACCGTCACGGTAAAAAATACCGGCGCAGTCGCCGGCAAGGAAACGGTGCAGCTCTATGTAGCACCGCCCAAGGGTGAGCGTCACCGTCCGGTCCGGGAACTGAAAGGTTTTGCCAAGGTGTCCCTGCAGCCCGGTGAGAGCAAGGAGGTGCAGTTCACACTGGACAAGCGCAGCCTTGCCTATTATGAGCCGGAACTGCATGATTTCTATGCAGAAAGCGGCACTTACCAGATCTGCGTTGGTGCATCCAGCCGGGATCTGCGCCTGACCGGCTTGCTGGAATGGCAGGCAGCGCAGCCGCTGCCGGTACACTTTACCGCAGCCTCCACTCTGAAGCAGGTCATGACCCACCCGGTGGGTGCTGCCATCATCGGACCGATCCTGCAGCATATGGCCGCAGCCGCAGGCAGCGCCACCGGAAAAAAGGACGATGATGATTCTTCTCTGTCCATGATGATGGGAATCCAGCTCAACACGCTGATTGATTTCCACGTCCTGACCGAGGAGCAGCTGAACGGCATCCTGAGCCAGATCAATCAGGCGTAAGGCAGGGATTGCGCGATAAAATAAGTCCTACTCTCTCCACTTTATTGCCATAAATTTTCCAAAAACCTCTTGACGCATTCTACATACAGTGGTATTTTTTTGTAAATCCCACTGCTTTTGTGGATTGGCCCAAAACCATCCACAAGATGTGGTCGTGTTCATTTTGAACACAGCCACAGAAAGTGGTTGGTTATCACCGTGAGACCCACCACTTCCGTGAGGAAAAGTCCACGAAAGAATTTACCGCCCCGCAACACACCCGATTCATTTTGCCGCTGTTTCACCCGACAAAATCCATCGCTATGCTGCATGGGCGGTATTTTTCTTTTAGGGAGCTGCACCTTGAAAATTTCATGAGCCGACCGAACGTGATACCGACTTTCCGTCAACGCCGCTGCACAAACAGGGGCAGGAACTTCGTTCGGAGCAAACGGCGATCAACATACACGAGCAGCGGAACTCTCTACTTATTTTTGCGTCTTAACAATTC
>OGOW01001768.1_pt1 | contig 18834 bp, 11 predicted proteins | sample 1552781 | NCBI WGS metagenome assembly OGOW01 (sample SAMEA2580145, study PRJEB22360) | human gut metagenome | biome: human gut; feature: human-associated habitat; material: faeces | place: Denmark | collected 2008/2010
TCTCCGCTGCCCTGTCCGTCCTTTACTGCTGTCTGACCGTCCTCCGCTGTCTGACTATCCTTCGCTGCTTGTCCCTCTTTCGATTCTGTCTGTTCTTCTTTCACTTCCGCGGCATGACCGGACTGTCCCTCTTCTGCCTCCGCTACCGTAATCTGTAGCAGTGCATCAAACTGTCTGTTATCCAGTGTTTCCTGCACCGTTTTATTTATAACATCCGTTATTTCTTCTGACAGTGCTGCCTCCGGAACTTTGCCCTCCCCCGCGGAGATTTCCACAGCAATTTCCTTTCCCGCTTTCAGATATTCCTTTTCTATCGCCGCATCCACCACCAGTGATACCGCATCCTTTAACTCTGTTCCCTGCAATTCCAGTTCAGAAAAAGCATCCTCCGCATCCTGATTCAGGTAATTGACTGCCAGAATTTTGGCTTCCTTATCCAGTAATAATTCCAAATCCGGGTTTATGGTAATCCTGACAACTGCAGCGACATCCCCTGCAGGTTCTCCCTCTGTACTTTCCCCGGAACTGCTCTCCTTATCCGCACTCTCCAATGCAACAGAACTATTCTCAGAAGCACTTTCCGATGCAGTACTCTCCTGCAAGGCACCGTCCACTCCGGCTGCCTTTTCTCCGCAGCCGGTCATCAGGAATGACATTGTCATAAAAAGGACTGCCAGCCTCCCGATAATATTCCTCCCCATAATACTCCTTCTGTTCATACCCGGTATTCCCTTTTCTCCTTTTACTCCTCTTGTTCTTTTTACTCCCTTCGTTCTTTTCATTCCTTTGTTCCTTTCCAAGTGTAATAAAATTGCAGCAGACCGATTCTCGTTCTGGTGCCCGTCTTTTCATACAGCCCCGCCAGATGTCTGTACAGCGCCGCTCTGGATAAGAAAAGCTGCCCTGCAATATCCTGTACATTTTCCTCCGACACCAGCAATATTTTCAAAATTTCCTGTTCCCGCTCCGATAAATGAAAGGCGGCCACAAAGGCTGCAAACCGCTCCTCCTCCGAATACTGCTCCGTTGCTCCTTCCCTTTCCGCAGGCACAAGCTGAACAGAGTATATATAGGAAGAAACACTGATTCCCGCAAAAAGCACCAGCGCCGTTACCATCAGCGCCATATTATTTTCTTTCAGAAGAAAGGACAAAAAGGGCAAGGATGCCACAATCGCAAATACATTGTTAATTGCCCGCCCCATTCCCGGCCACAATGCCGGAAGCTTCATTTCATAGGAAAGCTTTATAAAACTGCCTGTAAAATAAACTACAAAAAAGCCTGCGGAAAGGTAAAATACAATCAGCCCTGCCAGAAAAGGGCCTCCCAGCTCCAGTACTACAACACAGGCTGTAGAAAGCAGCGTAACGCAATACATTATCAGGTTCATGTAACGCCCGTTATTTATATCAAACAAAAAGCCTGCCGCCAGCCCGCTGGCTGCCAGAAGCATTCTGGGCCACTGCCCGATATCCACACTTCCGGAGGCATGCACCAGTGTAACCGCTCCGTCCAGGGTTGCAAAAATACAGGTCATCAGTGCCACTGTTACTGCCAGTGCCCCCGCCGCCAGCTTTCTGTTTCTGAACCTTAAATTCTGTTCTGTATTTTTATTTATTAAATCATAATTTAATTTATTTTCATTAATTTCCTTTGATTCTATTCTGATTTCATAGGTATCATTTACTTTTTTCTTCTGTTTTTCAGCCTGTTTCTGTTCCCTGCTTTGTTTTGATTCTTTATTTGATTTTCCGGTTTTCTCCAATTTTGCAGTTTTTCCGTCATTTTTCTCCTTGGCTGAACACATAAAAAACTGCATACTCTCCGGCATAAACAGCAGAACAGCAAACAGGACTGCCAGTACAACTATTTCAACCGATTTCTGATTTACCAGATTATTGTTGAGAAATTGCAGGAAAATCCCCATTGCATACGCCATTCCCACACAGCCGGCAGGATGCCTTCCTCCCCTGAAAGCATCTGCCGCCCCGCAATGAATTTTGCTTCCCAGAATCCCCAGAAGCAGGAATAAAAGAACACCTGCAATCAAAGTACTCTTACAGGATGTATGCTGCCCGATAAGAAAAACGCAGCACATTCCGGAAACAACCATGGCGAATCGGATAAAAATCCCTTTTTCTCCATACTGTACGCGCTGCAGCAACGGATATAGCAAAAATCCAACTGCACTGACTCCCAGAACCACATTCTGTGCCAGTACCACCCCTGCAGAATCTGTTACAAAAGCCATCTGGTTATCAAACATATATTCCATTCCCAGAAATACAAAAAAGAAGATTGCCAGCTTCACAATGGCTTCCTGATTTTTCCGTTGTTTCAGTTCGTCTTTCATCCTTCGTCCCTTTCCTTTTCCAGTATAAACAAATGTCTACGGGATGCAAGTTGACAAATATCTCAATTTCTCCCTTTTCTGCAGACTGATACAAAAAAGGGCACTCACTTTCTGCGAATGCCCCTTTTGCATGTCTTTTCTTTAAGGTTGTTTTATTTTTGTAGCTGTGCCAGTCTGCTCTTTACCTGCTCCATCATTGCTGTATACTTTGCAAGCTTTTCCTTTTCCTCTGCAATTTTAGCTTCCGGTGCCCTGGAAATGAAACGCTCATTGGAAAGCATACCGTTGACACGGTTCAGCTCTCCCTCCAGACGCTTCTGCTCCTTCTCAAGACGCTCTATCTCCTGGGCAATATCCACCAGCTCCGCAAAGGGAATATACAGGGTTGCTCCGGGAATCACAACGGAAACCGCATCCTGTGCAATACCGCTCTTATCCTTCTGCATAAATACCTCATTTGCATAGGCAAGGGAAGCAAAGAACAGCTTACCCTCTGTAAAGGTATTTAAGATTTCCTCATCCCCGCTGACTACATAAACGCTTGCCTTTCTACTGGGCGCTACGTTCATTTCCGTACGGATATTACGGATGCCCCGGACTGCTTCCTTGATGGTTTCAATTGCCTTTTCCTCACCGGAGAAGCTGCGCTCCTCTGTATATACAGGCCATCTGCTAATCATAATGGACTCTTCTTCACTCTGCAGCGTACAGAAAATTTCCTCTGTAATGAAAGGCATATAGGGATGCAGCAGCTTCAAGGCGTCAATCAGCACCGTTTTCAAGGTCCAGAGTGCTGCATTCTGGCTGACGGTATCATCGGAATTGTAAAGTCTGGGCTTTACCATCTCAATATACCAGTCACAGAACTCATCCCAGATGAAGTCATAAACCTTCTGCACTGCAATACCCAGTTCAAAGTTCTCCATATTGTCCGTCACATCCTTTACCAGGGTGTTCAATTTGGACAAAATCCACTTGTCAACCGGCTGTAAAGCGCCTGCTTCCGGCGCCTTTACTTCCTTGCCCTCCATGTTCATCATGATAAAACGGGAAGCATTCCATACCTTGTTTGCAAAGTTCCGGCTGTTTTCCACTCTCTCATAGTAGAAACGCATATCATTTCCCGGTGCATTTCCGGTAATCAGCGTCAGTCTGAGGGCATCTGCGCCATACTTGTCGATAACCTCCAGCGGGTCAATACCATTTCCAAGGGACTTTGACATCTTCCGCCCCTGGCTGTCGCGTACCAGACCATGGAACAGAACCGTCTTAAAGGGCTTTTCTCCCATCTGCTCATAGCCGGAGAAAATCATACGGATAACCCAGAAGAAAATAATATCGTATCCTGTTACCAGTACATCTGTAGGATAGAAATACTTTAAGTCCTCGGTCTGCTCCGGCCAGCCAAGTGTTTCAAAGGGCCAGAGTGCAGAAGAAAACCAGGTATCCAGCGTATCCGGGTCCTGTGTAAAGTGCTCGCAGCCGCACTTGGGACAAATCTTCGGCATCTCCTTTGCCACAACGGTTTCACCACACTTGTCGCAATAATATGCCGGGATTCTGTGTCCCCACCAGAGCTGACGGCTGATACACCAGTCACGGATATTGTCCGTCCAGTTGAAATAATTCTTCTCCATCCGCTCGGGAATCAGCTTGATTTCTCCGTTCTTTACTGCCTCTCTTGCGGGCTTAATCAGCTCGTCCATCTTCACAAACCACTGCTCCTTTACCAGCGGCTCAATGGTTGTCTTACAACGGTCATGGGTTCCCACATTATGCATATGGTCCTCAATCTTTACCAGAAGTCCAAGCTGCTCCAGCTCCGCAACAATTGCCTTTCTGGCTTCATATCTGTCCATGCCCTCAAACTTGCCGCCGTTTGCATTGATGGTGGCATCATCATTCATCACATTGATAACCGGAAGGTTATGACGCTTTCCTACCTCAAAGTCGTTAGGGTCATGGGCAGGCGTAATCTTTACTACACCGGTACCGAACTCTCTGTCTACATAAGCATCCGTTACAATCGGAATCACCCTGTTCATAATCGGCAGCATTACGCTTCTGCCAATCAGATGGCTGTATCTTTCATCCTCCGGATGGATGGCAACTGCCGTATCACCCAGCATGGTTTCCGGCCGGGTCGTTGCGAAGGTCAGAAACTCCGTAGTGCTGGGGGTTCCGTCCTCATTCATCAGCGGATACCTGATATGCCAGAAATGTCCTGCCTGCTCCTGATACTCTACCTCAGCGTCAGAAATGGATGTATTACATACCGGACACCAGTTGATGATACGGGAACCCTTGTAAATATAGCCTTTTTCGTGCATCTTTACAAAAACTTCCGTAACCGCCTTATTGCAGCCCTCATCCATGGTAAAGCGCTCTCTGTCCCAGTCACAGGAAGAACCCATTTTCTTTAACTGGGATATAATTCTTCCGCCGTATTCCTTTTTCCATTCCCATGCACGCTCCAGAAACTTCTCTCTTCCCAAATCGTGCTTGTCGATGCCTTCACTCTTTAACTTCTCGATAATCTTGACTTCCGTTGCGATGGAAGCGTGGTCTGTACCGGGCTGCCACAATGCGTTATATCCCTGCATTCTCTTAAAACGAATCAGAATATCCTGCATGGTATTGTCCAGTGCATGCCCCATGTGAAGCTGTCCTGTGATATTTGGAGGGGGAATAACGATTGTAAAAGGTTTCCTGGAATAATCCACCTCTGCATGAAAATATTTCTTATCCAGCCATTTCTGGTACAGTCTGTCCTCAATGCCGGACGGGTCATAGGTCTTTGCCAGTTCCTTGCTCATAACTGCTCCTTTCTTTAAAAACAGGTGTTATCAGTATTAAAAAACGCCCTTTGCAGCTTTTCTCACTGCAAAGGGCGTCAATCAACGCGGTACCACCTTTGTTCACGGTTACTTCTAACCATCTTTTACGACTTCCAATAAAGTCTTATCCGGTAACGGGGATAACACGGGACACCTTACTTTTTCTTTTCAGGTTTCCGGCTCAGAAGCTACCTTCCACATTCCTTTCTTCAAGCAGCCTTTCAGCACCCGCTCCCGGGCAGCTGCTCTCTCTTTTAAGGGGATATGCTTACTCCTCTTCCTCTCAGCCTTTTTCTATACTGTAAAATATAAGCTATCCGCAAAAGATTTGTCAAGCAATATTTACAGAAAAACAGATACACTCTTTTCCTGTCAGCTCTGCCGTCCGCTTATCCGGCTGTCCGAAGCCTGCACTGACTGCAAAACGCTTTCCTTCTACCAGCCGTTCCCCTTCCTCGTTGACAACCGTCAGGGCATCCTTATCTAGCAGAACTGTAACCAGCTTCTTCTCGCCAGCCTCCAGGGCTACCCGTTCAAAGCCGCAAAGCTTTCCGTGAGGGGTTGCATTTTCTGATTCCTCCGCATGGATGTAAACCTGTACAACCTCTTCCGCCGCCTTTTCTCCGCGGTTTTCCACAAATACTTCCACCTCTGTAAAGCCGTTTTCCGCCACTTCAACTGTGCTTCCTGCTTCCACAGTCTTTCCTTCCAGGGTAACACTCTGCATCCGAATATCCCCATAGGTCAGACCATAACCGAAGGGATACAGCGGCTCCTCCTTAATATACCGGTAGGTTCTGCCCTCCATGGAATAATCCGCAAAGGCAGGCAAAGATTCTGTATCCTGATAGAAGGTAACGGGCAGCTTTCCGGAAGGAGAAAGCTCTCCAAGCAGAAGGTCTGCAATGACCCTGCCACCCCTCGCACCGGGATACCATGCCTGTAAAACGGCTGCGCAATGCTTCTGTGCATACCGCAAATCCATGGCGCTTCCTGTCATGTTAATCAGAATCACAGGCTTTCCGGTTTCCACCATTGCCGTAAGCAGCTTTCTCTGGGATTCGGGAAGCAGTAAATCCAGCTTATCCCCGGAAGCATAGCTGTTTCCGGTATCTCCCTCTTCTCCCTCCAGAGATTCATCCAGTCCAAGGCATACAATCAGCACATCACTGTAATCTGCCACTGCCAGCGCTTCGCTGATACGGTCCGGTCCGGCAGAAAGATTCTCCACCTTCTCCTTATACAGATGGCTTCCCTCGGAATAATATACCCGCACATCCTCCCCAAGGGCATCCTGGATTCCCTCCAGAACAGTGATATACCGGGAGGAGGTACCATGATAATTTCCAATCAGTGCCGCGCGGCTGTTGGCATTGGGACCTACCACGCCTACTGCCTTCAGCTTCCTCCTGTTCAGCGGTAAAATACCGTCATTTTTCAAAAGGACAACGGATTTTGCGGTTACTTCATCCGCCAGCTTCAGGTGTTCCTTACATTCCACCTTGTCCAGTCCGATTTCATCATATTCCGTCTTATCAAAAAGTCCCAGCAGATAACGGGTGGTAAAAAGTCTCTCCGCACTTCTCGTCAAATCCTCTTCCGTAATCAGTCCCTGTTCCAGTGCCCGGAGCAGATGCAGATAGGTATTTCCACAGTTTACATCACAGCCGTTTTTAATTGCCAGTGCCGCAGATTCCTCTGCCGTATCAGTTACCATATGCTGGGTGTGGAAATCCCTGAGTGCCCAGCAGTCGGAAACAAAATGCCCCTCAAACCCCCAGTCTGTCCGCAGAATCTTCTGCAGGGCAGGGCTTCCGCAGCAGGGCTCCCCGTTTGTCCGGTTATAGGCCCCCATCACAGCCTCTACCTTTGCTTCCTTTACCAGCTTTTCAAAGGCGGGCAGATAAGTTTCATACATATCCTTTTTCGTTGCCTTCGCGTCAAATTTATGCCTGAGGGCTTCCGGGCCGGAATGAACTGCAAAGTGCTTCGCACAGGCGGCTGCCTTCAGATATTCGCCATCCCCCTGTAAGCCCTCCACATAAGCCTTTCCCAGCTCCCCTGTCAGATACGGGTCCTCCCCATAGGTTTCATGGCCTCTTCCCCATCTGGGGTCCCTGAAAATATTCACATTGGGGGACCAGAAGGTAAGACCTTTATAAATATCCGTATCCCCATGCTTTTTATAGGTATTATATTTTGCACGGCCTTCTGTGGCTATTGCATCCGCCACCTGCTTTAAAAGCCCGGTGTCGAAGGTTGCCGCCATACCGATTGCCTGAGGAAACATAGTTGCAGTACCGGCTCTTGCTACGCCGTGGAGCGCTTCGTTCCACCAGTTATAGGAGGGCACGCCCAGCCGTCCTATGGCAGAAGCCCCGTACTTTAACTGCTCCGCCTTTTCTTCCACAGACATCTGTGCCACAAGATTATGTGCTCTTTTTTTTGCAGCTTCTCTATCCCTCATATTTTCCTCCATTTTCAAATGAAAATATTTTTCCTGTTACGAAAAGTGTATCATATCCTCTTTTTGAATACTCTGCATTTGGTGCGAATATACTGTCAACTATTGCTTTCAGGAGTATGTGCGGAAAGCTCCGGACCCAGATAGGACTCTCTCCGCCCTTCCTCCGACGGATAAATATACAGCCTCTGGAGCGCAAAGCCCGGCTCCACCGCCTTTAAGAAAAGCTGCTGTACACCCGCCTCCCAGAAAAATTCCGTACAGACATTCCGCCGCTGCCGCAGTACACCCTGACACCAGTCCCCGTCACGATGATCCCCCGCCTGAAAGGTATCCGGCAGCAAAAGTACTTCCTTTTCTTCCCCGCTGCTGAAAGCCCTTACCCGCATAGCTTTTCCCGCCACCGAAGAATTGTTGGGAGAAACAATCAGTTCCACCCGGTAAGTTCCCCTCTCCGGAATCAGAAACCGGTAGCCCACCTCCGGCGCTTCCTCCTGCTCTGAAAACTCTGCAGTTGCCGGAAATACACGGACTGCCGATTCATAACATCCGTTTTCTTTCATAATCCGAAAGGCTCCACGGTCTGTTTTCCTGTTTTCAAAATACCCTTCCGCAGAGATGGATAACAGGTGTTTCTTTGGAAGCCAGGTTCGCTCCGGCAGACTTTCCCTGCTTCTTCCCGCCGCCGAAACCTCTACTGCCACCTCTGTATCCAGCGCCTTTATCAAAAACCTTGTTTTCTGCCTTTCAGAAGAAATTTTGCTTCTGTCACAGGTCAGGGTAATTCTCTGTAACTGCTCGATTCGCCCCCTCATGGGCTCCACCTTCAGCCAGTCCGGTGCCTCTTCCTCAAATACTACCTGGTATTCCAGCCTGCCGATGCCGTCATTTGCCGCTTCCAGCAGGACACTTTCCGTTCCTTCCCATATAAAGTCCTCTACGGTAATGACCTCCGGTGTGCCATAATTTTTCACACAGACTCTTTCCTCATCCGCTCTGGACACACTCAGCCTTGGCTTTTTCACCGGCTCCACATGACAAAGCACCGGATACCGGCAGCCGTCCTCATTCCATTTTCTGAAGCCGATATGGGGAGCCAGCTCCATGCCGCTCCACTTTCCCCCTGCAAAGGAGGCAAATTCCGCTGCCAGCCTTCTGTCCCGTTCCATGCAGTCTCCGGACAACTGCCCGTACCAGTTTGCCACCGGTCTGCCCTGCTCTGCATAATGTCTGTTTTTTCCGGCATATAAGTGCATCTGCAGAAGATTGCAGTACGCCAGCGTAGAGAAATGCACCATACTGTAATACCCGGCGCGCTCTTCCTCCGGCAGGCTTCCCCAGACCTTTCCGGAGAGCTGCTCCAGCTCCTGCGCCCTCTCTAACATCCGGTCTGCCTCCAGTTCATGACAGGGATGGTAAACCTCCTCATTCAGAGATTCCGGTCTGCGCAGATGTGCCAGTTCCATGTACTCCCTTAACACCTGCCCAGCCATCTGCTGAACCTCTTTTCCTGCTTTCGGGAAACATTCCTCTGCCCACTTTTTTCTAAACTCTATGTAGCTTTCCGGATTGCTGCTGCCCCACTTTTCAAAATCCCAGGCAAGCTCCATAAAATACCACAAAGGCACCTCATGCAGCTTTAAATCCCCCACATTGACTATCCAGAGTTCCCTGACCCCATACTCATAAGCAGTACACATCTGGTCCCAGATTTTAGACAGAGGTGTGGAATCCACCCATTCATAGGAAATCGGGCCGCCGTGATAATCCAGATGATAATACATGCCGTATCCGCCCTTATGCTTCCGCATTTCCTCTGTGGGAAGGGTGCGCATATGCCCGAAGTTGTCCTCGCAGAGCATGCAGATAACGTCCTCCAGTTCCTTCCAGTCCTTTAGTCCCGGCGTTTTCTCATCCCCGTAAAAGTAAGCCTCCACCTCCTTATACAGGGCAAGCATCTGGGGAACCGCCTTTAAATCCCCGTTGACGTACTGCTTTATCAATTCCCGCTGCTTCGTAATAATTTTCTTTAACAGGGCAATATTTTCCTCTACTGTGGCATCCTCCCCCAGCATGGAGCTGTCCCGCTCCCCCCGCATGCCTATGGTAATGATGTTTTCGTATTTTCCGCTTCTTTTTAACGCATCTGTCCAGTACTGCAAAAGCCCCTTTTCATTGGTGGCAAAGTTCCATTCGCAGCCATAGGGGGTATCCTTCCCCTTTACCTTGTCCCATTCCTCGCTGGCTCTTAAGCAGGGCTCATGATGGGAATAACCGATAATTACCCCGTACATATCCGCCAGCTCCTCGTTGGCGCTTCCCGGTCCATCCAGCGGAAAGGAGGAAGTCCACATGGCAGGCCACAAATAATTTCCCTTCATCCGAAGCAGAAATTCAAAGACATATCGGTAGGCATCCGCACAAAATCCGCCGAAATGCTCATTGACCCAGTTTCCGAAACAGGGCCACTCATCATTGATAAAAAAGCCCCTGTATTTTACGGAGGGTTCCCTGGAAACACAGCAGATATCCTCTCGGATTTCTGCCTGTGGATTTTTCGCCGGTGCCGCATCCCCCCAGTAAACAAGGGGTGTCACGCCAAGATATTCGGACAGATGGAACATACCGTAAATGGTGCCCCGCTTGTCGCTGCCTGCAATGACAAGTGCCTGCTCCACTCCCGGAAAGGGATTTTCAAGAAGCTGTATGGAAAATACTTCTCTTTTTCCTGCGATTTGCTGTTCCTTCCAGATGCCCTTTTGATGCAGCTGCTCCAACAGGGCGCTTTTTCCCCAGGTGGCGCAGAAAATCAGTTTTTTCCGTTTTTCCGGGCTTTCCAGTGCTGTTTCATCCAGAACAGAAGGCTTCTGCCCTGTCACCAGACAAATATCCTCCGCCAGCGTCTGTCCGATTCGCCTTACCCCTTCGTAGCCCTCCCGCTCTATCACAATGGGAAGTATCCCCTGCTTCTCCATCAGATACATGCCCTTTCCTCCTCTCTTTTTATTCCATTTCCGCAATTATTCCACATAAGCAAATGCCAGTATGGTAAACTCCTTTTCTTCCTCTCCCGGTTTCATGGCAATCTCAATCCGGTGTCTGGCTGCCTTCTCCTCCTTCAGGCAAATCAGGGCATTACAGTGTACCCAGCCCACCTCATGGGGGTCAATCTCCCGCACCTTCCTGCCATCTACAAACACCTCCGCAATCCCCGCCTTCGGAGAACCGGAATCCTTCTCCACAATCAGAAGCGCCTTACAGGCAAGCTCCAGAACAAAGGGACTGTTTCCCGATTTATGCATCCAGTTTTCCGTAAATTCCGGTGTCCTCTTTGTATTCCGGTTCCGCTCCACCATCTGTAAATCGAAATCCCGCTCTGTAAAATTCCCCGGTACAATCACAATTCCTTCTTTTTCTATTTCTGTTTTTCTGTCCAGATACTTTAAGTCAACAAAGGCAGCCCCATAGGGCGGAGTAAGCTTTTCCACCTCTTCCGGCTCTTCATCCGGTGCATCCTGCGCCATTTCCTTCCATAAATGCAGCAGACAGTCCGCCATTATCCGGTGTCCTGCATTGTTGGGATGGTAAATATCATAAAAGTACTGTCTTTTACTGATAATCCGCCCCTCTTCCTTCCTTTTGCAGAACTGCTCCACAAGGCAGTCCTTCAGGCTCACCATAGGCAGGTCGTATGCCTCTCCCACCTTTCTCAAACGCTCCTGCAGGTTCTGGTCATCCGCAAAGACGGAAAACAGCAGTACCACCGCCGGATGATTCTTTTCCTGCAAAATCCGGCGTACCAGACAGTCATAGCTTTCTCCCCCGGTTTCATCCCCCTCATCATTGACAGCAACCTCCACCACGCATAAATCCGGAGCCGTACCCTCCTGCCCCTTCACTTCCTTCTCGTAACGCACCATGCCAAGCTCGGAGGAGGTTCCTCCTACCCCTGCCTTGACATATTCCACGTTATCCTCCGTTGTCCTGCCCGCCATTTCACAAAAGCCCGCGAACGCCCGATAGGCATAGCACTCCTGATGAATGGGAATCGCCCATGCCCCCTGAGTAATGGAACCGCCGATGAACGCCACCTTTACCCTTTCGCCCCGTTTTGCCTTATCCAGCACCTCTTTAAATCTGCGGTTATTCCCCTTCTGTAAAAGGGATTTCTGCAAAAGCGCCTGATAGGCGGCACTTTCAAAATCTACCCCTTCCTCGTTCTCCTGCTCCGGTATGGGAAATCCATCCCGCACATAAAGGCAGACAGAAACACTGGCTATTGTATCTGCCTTTTTAAATTCAAAACGAATCTGTCCCGGTACGGCATCCTGCTCCTTCCAGGCAATTTCATCGCATTTGATAAAATACTCCATGCCATCTGCCCGCAGCGCCGCCCGATGACAGGTTCCGGGGATTCCCTCCATGCTGCCGTACATTTCCAGACAGAAATCCACCTCTTTTTCCGGCACCTCCCCTTCCACGGAAACACCGATTCCATAGACAAGCCGCCTGAAGCCCTCCGCACTTTTTAAGCATTTCAATACCTCTTCATCAGAGATGCCGCCCTCTATCTTCGCAAAACTTACCAGTCTGTCATTATTCAGATAAATGGTCTGTACTCCCGTGCCGTCCGGTTGGGGAGAACCAGCCACTTTCTTATCCCGCATGATATAAAATCTCTTCTTTCTTGCTTCCGGATCCCTCGGTGCCTTCGGTAACATTTTTATTCCCTCCACTCTCCGCCTGTTCCCTGTTTTTTACTGTCTGCTTTACTTTCTTCTTATAACTTCTTCCTATTTTTACAGCTTTATTTTACTGTATTTTTCCTTTTCTTTCTTCCTATCCGTTGTGCTTTCCTTTTCATTTTTTGCGCGTCTTTTGTACATTCCAAACTGGCATGGTAAAAATAATCCATTCTGGCACTTTTTATCATGCCAGTTATCTACTACACTATCCCTAACCCAAGGGGAACGTATCCTGGTATACAATGTGGAAGCTGTGTCCGGCGCACCTGACACAAACTCCCTCCCCGAAAAAGATGTGCAAAAATGGCATTAGAAATGCCTGCGGAATGGAGATTAATTATGAAAAAGAAAAAGAGCTATGGTTTACTCATTGTAGGAGCAGTTTTACTGATTGCCGGTATTATTTTTGCTGTTATCGCGCATAATACCAGCTATGCGGCTTCTGTTGAAACAGGCAATACCCTTACCGAAGTCAAGGCAGTCATCAAAGAAGTGGAAGCCGGTACCAAAACAGGCGATTTGGATGCCTTAAAGGCACAGCAGTCCGAATTATCTGCCCTGAAGCTTTCCCAGGAGCGCCCCTACTCCTATGGACTGACCCTTGTCTTCTTCGCAGTCCTGCTGACCATCAAGGGAATTTACAACGCAGTTGTCGGTGTTTATAAGGAAGACAAGACAGATGTGAAGCGTCTTGCCCAGGCAGGTCTTCTGGCTGCCCTTTGCTATATCGGCTTTGCCTTCTTCAAAATTGATATTCCGGTTCCCGGAAGTCTGGAAAAAACAGCTTTCCACTTCGGTAATGTTTTCTGCGTACTGGCAGCCCTGCTGTTAGGCGGATACTGGGGCGGACTTGCCGGTGCCATCGGTATGACTATCGGTGATTTAACCACCAGCTATGTCACAAGCGCACCGAAAACCTTCCTGTTAAAGCTTTTCATCGGCCTGATTGTAGGTCTGGTTGCCCACAAGATTTTCAAACTCAGCAGGGATCATTCCACAAAATATGTAACAGGTGTTACGATTCTCTCCTGTGCCTGCGGTATGGCATTTAACGTAGTTGCAGACCCGCTGGTTGGCTACTTCTACAAAATGTATCTGCTGGGTGTTCCGCAGGATATTTCCAAGGCACTTGCAAAAATCAGCACCATGACAACCGGTGTCAACGCTGTTGTTGCTGTTGTCTTTGCCTCCATCTTCTATCTGGCACTTCGTCCGGCGCTCAGAAAAGCAGGACTTTTCGTAGCAGTAACACCGGAAATTCCGGAAGAAAAATAATTGCTGTCACTTATTCAGAATTTTCAGAAAGGCAAAGCTTTCATGAATCAACATACACAAATCAGGCGGGGAACAATTCCCCGCCTTGCTATGATGAATGACCTTTCCGGCTTTGGACGCTGCTCTACTACAGTTTCCCTGCCGGTCTTAAGCGCTCTGGGAATACAGGTATGCCCCATTCCCACCGCCATCCTTTCCAACCATCTTGGATTTCCCTCCTGTTACATGGACGATTATACTCCGCATATCCGGGAGTACCTTGCCGCCTGGGAAAAACTCTCCCTGCATTTTGACGGCTTCTACTGTGGTTTTTTCGGAAATACAGAACAAATCGCCATTGCAGAGGAATTTCTTGCCCGGTTCCAGCCTCCCTTTTTCCTGTTGGACCCGGTGATGGGCGACCACGGAAGGCTCTATTCCTCCGTTTCCGAAAAACACTGCGAGGGTTTAAAAAAGCTTGCCGCAGAGGCGGATGTTCTCACCCCTAATCTGACAGAAGCCTTTCTGCTGTCCGGCATGCCCTACTGTGAAGCCCCATCAAAGGAGCTTTTGACCCTGCTTCTGCAAAAATTACAGGTGTTATGTCCTTCCGGGAAAATTGTTATTACCGGAATTACAGGCGAAAAGGGAATTACCAACCTTATCTTTGAAAACGGGCTGGCAACCCCCTGTACCCTTCCTTACGCCGGAGCTTCCCGCCCCGGTACCGGTGATATTTTTGCCTCCGTTCTTGCCGGAGAACTGATGAAACAGAAGGCTTTGCCACTTTCCGTTGCAAAGGCTGCGGACTTTGTTGCCCGCTGTATCGAAAACAGTGAACTCTGCGCTACGCCCATACAGGAAGGTGTCTGTCTGGAAAACTGCCTTCCGCTTTTACTGGAAAGTTAAAGTAATATTTCCCATGGAACAGTCCAGCGTAATGGTTCTTCCTGCACCATTTTCTATCTTCTTTGCCTGTTCAAAACCGCTGTAGCTTTCCGCACCGATATCGATGGAGCCCATGGCTCCTTCAATGTCGTAATTATAATCTGTCTGTACTCCCTGCAGAGAAAGCTCCACATTTCCCATGGCACACTCTATATCAGCATTCTCTCCAAGCCTGCCCGCTCCCTGCAGTTCCCCCAGCCCCACATCAACGGTCAAATCGGATGTTTCAAAATAGTCCAGCGCCATCTGTCCCGCACCGATATCCAGAATCAACTCCTCTGCCCGAATACTCTTTGCTTTCAGGCTTCCTGCACCCAGTTCCAAATCCGCCGTTTTGAAAACCGTATTTTCCGGCACATACAGAATGACCCGGCTGTTTCCCATACTGTCCCATTTCTGGGAGGTTACGCCATGAACAATATATAGCTTCCCATCCTCTGCATATACCTGTAATTTCCCTGCTTTATAAGCCTCCAGATAAAATCCTTCATCCGGGGAAGCTTCTATTTCAAAGCTGCAGCCTCCTGCTTCTGCCTCTAAGGCTTCTATTTCCGTTCCCAGAGACATTTTTTCCACATCCCCGGTAAAAATATCCTGATTCTGGTTAAAGTTCAGCGAACTGTCTATCTCATACCCCGCGTCCGGTCCCTCTGCCAGTCTGCCAGGGGAAATTCCCCAGTTATCTCCGAGGAAATCCAGGTTCACATGCACCCTGCCCCCTGTCACCTGCTCCACCACAGCCTCAACACCCGCTGTTCCCTTCGTTGATACTGCGACCAGAACCATTACCAGCCCTGCCAGACATAAAATAAGCACCGTTATTCCACACACCTTTATAAATTTCTTCATCTATTTCATCTCCATTCCCGCGCATCTTTTCTTCCTGTCCTTCTTCTCCGTCAAATAAGCCGCTTATCTTCTCCGCGTACTGCTTCCATTCCCTCTTATATAAAGAGAGCCTTTCCCTGCCCTTTTCTGTCAGCTTATAATATCTTCTGTTGCGCCCTGCATATTCCCTGTCATATACCTACGGACAATCATCCTTTTGCGGATACCGCAATCTCAGAAAATTCAGACTAAAAACTTGTCCAGTTCAGCCTTTACCTGCTTTCTGACCTTTACCTTCGGGTTTTCAATTCTGTTTCCTCTCGCAACGACCATTTCTACCTGTCCCAGTGCCCTGATATCCTCCAGGGGATTTTTGGCAGTCACAATCATATCCGCACACTTGCCCTTTTCCAGCGTTCCCGTAATATCCCCGATGCCAGCCACCTTTGCCGCCTTTCCAGTTGCCGTATGCAGAGCGAAAGCATTGGACACACCTACATATTTATGGAAGTAATACAGTTCCCTCCAGAAATAATCTACGCCTCTACCTTCCAGTAAGCCGCACTGTATCCCGGCAGCAAGGCTCCACCACAAAATTCCTGTCTTTTGCCGCTTAATAAATCCACTGCCGAACCCGCTCCCGCATCAAAGCCTGCGAAGAACTCATTTTCATCCCCATTGATTGCCACTAAAATCCGTTCTCCCGCAGACTGCCTCTCAAACACGCACTGCCTGTTTGTTAAAAACAGGGATCGGAACCCACCATAATTCAATGCCTCCGATTTCCGCTTTACCTGACTTAAGACTGTAATCCAGTCTGTCAGTTCGTTTTCAACCGGTGCTTCAAAGCAGGGACGAAGGGCACTGTCCCCCTGGCTCTTCTCTCCCTTTGCTCCCCACTCACTTCCATAATAAATGCAGGGCATTCCCGGCATACCGAAAACCATACCGTAAATCAAGGGCAGATGTTCCGGATTTTGCAGCACACTGGCAATCCGGGACACATCATGATTATCCACGAAATTCCACAAGTGCTTTCCTTTATATAAAGTCCAGTTCTCCGGGCCATACTGGCGGAGAAGGGAATGGGTGATTTCAAACATATTCATGCTGTTAAAGCTGGAATGTAACCCTTTATAACACTCATAATTGGTGACGGAATGGAGTTTGTCGTCTCCCATCATCCGGTTGTAGTCACCGTGAAGCATCTCTCCTACCAGGAAAAAGTCCTGTTTCCAGCTATCACAGGCACCGCGCAGACGGCGGACAAAGTCTTCTGTGAGACAATACGCCACATCCAGACGCAGTCCATCAATATCAAATTCATCAATCCAGAATTTCACACAGTCCAACAGATAATCCACCACTTCCGGATTCCACAGATTCAGCTTTACCAGGTCGTAATTGCCTTCCCAGCCTTCGTACCATAGTCCGTCATTATAATTGGAATTGCCATCCAGGGCAATTCTGGCAAACCAGTTCAGATAGGGGGAACGCTCTCTGTTTTGCAGCACATCCTGAAATGCCCAGAAACCACGCCCCACATGGTTAAACACGCCATCCAACAGCACTTTGATTCCATTTTCATGGAGGACTGCAACCAAATGTTTCAAGTCCTCGTTATCCCCCAGACGGCAATCCACCTGACGGTAGTCTCTGGTATTATAACCATGAGTGTCCGACTGGAACACCGGACTTAAATAAAGTCCACCAATCTGTAATTTTTTCATATGAGGAATCCAGTCCTCAATCTGTTTCAGCCGATGCACCATCTGACCATCGTTTTCAAAGGGTGCTCCGCAAAATCCTAAGGGATAAATCTGATAAAATACCGTTTCGTATGCCCACATTGTTCTGTCCTCCTTCGTTGATCTTGTATCATAAGGTATCATTATTCATAACAGCCTTCTGTACTCCAGGCTTCAGCGCAAAACAAACCTGCACAACCAGAATACCACTCCCCGCCCTTTTCGTAAACCAGAGACTTCTATGTTATGTAACCATAGTGCCTCGTATGGCTATATTGACTCCTTCAGTACCGTTGCAATTTGTCTTGCAAGTGTCGAACAATTCACAAGGTTATCCACATATACACAATGTGATTTTTATGGTAAAATGCCACTTATCCACATAGATATCCACTTATACACAACTGTCACCCGCATCTAACATGCGTGTCATTCTTGCACAAACAGTCGTTATTTATTCTTTTATTATACTTTTTGTCGAAACCAGACAGGATTCTGCCTCTTTTTCCTTTCCTGTTGAAAGGATTTTATGTAACCCTAATCTATAGCCTAAAAAATGATGTGGAAACGCTTATAACGTGCCTTCCCAAAACAAAAGATTATCGAATCGTAGAAAATATGCTAAGATGATAGCAGAATAATACCTGTAAAAGCGTTCTGATAAGCGAAGAAGACAAACACACAAACGCGCCATGCACAAAAGCATGCGCAGAAATGAGGTTAAAATGGAATTAAAAATCGGTTCCCATGTGGGAATGAGCGGAAAAGAAATGTTTGCCGGTTCGGTAAAAGAAGCTCTATCCTACGGTGCCAATACTTTTATGGTGTACACCGGAGCACCACAGAACACACGCCGGAAGGAATTAAAGGATCTGCATATTGAAGAGGCAAAGAAATTGATGCAGGAAGGCGGTATCTCTGAATTTATCGTCCATGCCCCCTATATCATCAATCTGGCAAATACCGTAAAACCGGAAATTTTTGAGCTAGCGGTCACTTTTCTGGACACAGAACTGACCAGAAGTGCAGCCATGGGCACAAATGTAATGGTTCTCCACCCCGGTTCCCATGTGGGTGCAGGAATTGATGCGGGAATTGCCCGGATCTGTGAAGGCTTAAACACGGTGTTTGAACAGGATCAGCACTGTTATGTGGCATTGGAAACCATGGCGGGAAAGGGTTCTGAACTGGGATGTACCTTCGAAGAACTGGCCAGGATCTACGATGGCGTAAAGAAAAATGACCGGCTGCGGGTCTGCATGGATACTTGCCATATCAACGATGCCGGCTATGATGTGGTACATGATTTTGATGGAATATTGGAGCATTTTGACAAGCTCATTGGTATTGACCAGATTGCGGCTGTCCATGTAAACGACAGCAAGAATCCGCTGGGCGCCCACAAAGACCGCCACGCTAACCTGGGACAGGGCGAGATTGGCTTTGAGGCACTACGCTACGTGGTATATCACCCGGCTCTCGCAGGTGTTCCCAAGATTTTGGAAACACCATGGATTCCCTCCGAAGCGGATCCTTCTGTAACAGTGCCGCCTTACAAAGAAGAAATTGCTATGCTGCGGGCTGCCGGGGCGCCTGTTTATCCCGGCTAGTGTGGTCCAGCTTCGCTGGACACACAACGTAAATGAAAGAAAAACGG